>Ga0209508_1001125_pt1 | contig 22062 bp, 19 predicted proteins | sample AD_UKC129_MetaG_FD_184427 | JGI IMG/M metagenome (GOLD analysis project Ga0209508, IMG submission 184427) | Active sludge microbial communities of municipal wastewater-treating anaerobic digesters from Canada - AD_UKC129_MetaG (SPAdes) (version 2) | ecosystem: Engineered > Bioreactor > Anaerobic... | reverse complement strand
CGGTTGTTACTTTGCGCAATAATGACGGAACATTATTATAGATTGAGATTTCCTATAAAGTATATACTTTCGGGTGTGCTTTTAGGTTGGCACATCAGAATTAATTAGCTAATTCTTGCACGAGGGCGGATGATAACGCTTGGTATGGAGGGAGAACCGTTTGTGTATACTGTATTTATTGTTTTGACTCTCCGGTGCCTCTCGCTTATAATTAACAAACTTTGAGATGTAGGAGGAAATTATGAGAATAAAAACGGGTTTTACGCGTCGGAGAAGACATAAGAAGATACATAAAGCTGCAAGAGGTTATTTTGGCCAGAAACATTCCACTTTTAAAAAAGCAAACGAAGCCGTTCTTCGATCTTTACAATACTCTTATGCCCATAGAAGATTGAAAAAACACGATATGAGGAAATTATGGATAATAAGGATAAATGCTGCCGCCCGAGAAGAAGGTCTAAACTATTCTACTTTTATGGCTGGTTTGCGGAAAGCTAATGTCAATTTGAATAGAAAAGTGTTGGCTGATCTTGCAGTGGGCAATACTCAGGCGTTCAGCGAACTGGCTAAACTTGCTAAAACCCATGTCAATTCTTGATGAGGTTCATTCTCTTCGAACCGAGATTGAAAAAGATTGGGCTCACATTGATAGCATAGAGAGTTTAGAGAATTTCAGAGTAAAGTTCTTTGGTAAGAAGGGAAAAGTCCAGGATATAATCAAAAAAATATCGTTACTTTCACCAGAAGAGAGACGTGAAGCAGGCCGGTTGATAAATGAGATTAAGGTAAAGTTTGAGGAATTAGTTCAGGAGAGGAAAGAGGAGCTCTTAGCTCGATTGGGCTCAGATACTTATGACCTATACATCACGCCACGACACCTGGAAGTGGGAAATCTACATCCGCTTTCAAAAGTTGTTGATGAGCTCTTAGACGTAGTTACCGGCCTTGGATTCGAAGAGGTTGGACTTAACGATGCACCTGATGTGGAGTGGGATTACTATAATTTTGAATGCTTGAACATACCTCCATATCATCCATCCAGGGACATGCAGGCTACGTTCTTTATAACTGATAAAATGCTGCTTAGGACTCAGACTTCTCCTGTGCAAGTAAGGACCATGCTTCAGAGAAAGCCTCCTATTAGAGTTGTCCATGCGGGGAGAGTTTACAGGGTTGACGCCTTTGACGCAACGCACGCCCCATGTTTCTATCAGATGGAGGGTTTATACATTGATAGAAACGTGAGTTTTGCTGAACTCAGAGGGACTCTTGAAGTTCTTGTAAGAGAGATTTTTGGCGAAAAGGCAGAGTTCAGAATGATGCCATCGTATTTTCCCTTTACTGAACCATCAGCCGAAGGGCAGGTGAGATTTGGTGAAGAATGGTTAGAAATTTTTGGGTGCGGAATGGTTCATCCTCAAGTCCTTAGAAATGTAGGACTTTCCCCTGAAGTATGGTCTGGGTACGCCTTTGGACTTGGGATTGAAAGAATTGCAATGATAAAATATGGTATAAATGACATCAGGCTTTTTAGCGACAATGATATAAGGTTCCTGAGGCAACTATGAGAGTTTCGTATAACTTGCTTAAAGAGTATATTCAGGATCTAAAGCTTTCTCCTCTTGAATTGAAGGAGCTTTTCCCCTACTTGGGTATCGAAGTGGTAGAGTTTAAATTCCTTGCAGAAGGGCTTGAGGAACACGTTGTAAGCGGAGTTATAGAAAATTTGTCCAATATTAAAGATGACCTAACTTATAAGGTCGCAGAAGTTTCCATCGGGGCTAAAAGTATTACCGTTGTCTCTACAGCCCCTAACCTTAGAGAAAAGATGAAAGTGATTGTAGCCCTTCCAGGAGCCCGTCTTGGGAACAATGTAGTTCACGAAAAGGAAGTGCGAGGGGTTAAGTCACAGGGTAATGTTCTATCACTGGAAGAGGTTGGCCTTCCTATATCCTCGAGTGGAGTATATGAGCTTCCTGGTGATTTTCCTGTAGGAGTTTCTCCACTTGAATACTTAGGCTTAAATGACTGGATTTATGACCTTTATATCTTCCCAAATAGGCCTGATTTGTTAGGTATAATCGGACTTTCGATGGAAATTTCGGCTTATGTAGGCGGTGAGATCCTCTGGCCTAAAGTCGGGGTGCTAGAGGAGTGTCATGATATACCTATAATAGAGGTACTGGACAAAGATAGTTGCCCCGTTTACACAGGCAGGATAATAAAGAATATAACCGTAAAGGAGTCACCCTTCGAACTTCAGAGGAAGTTGATTCTCTTAGGTCAGAGGCCGATTAACAATATAGTAGATATAACTAATTTTGTAATGTTCGAATTTGGGCAACCTATTCATGCCTTTGATGCAGCGAAGGTTGAGAGAAAGATAATGGTGAGAAGGGCTAATCCCGGTGAAAAGATTCTTTGCCTTGATGGGTTAGAAAGGGAATTGAATCCTGAGATATTGGTTATAGCTGATGCTCAAAAGCCCATTGCAGTTGCAGGGGTTATAGGTGCCGAAGAGAGTGGTGTAACAGGAGGGTCTTCTACTATAATTGTGGAAAGTGCATATTTTGATAGGGTTAGGGTTAGGAAGGCGGAGTCTTCACTTGGACTTACCACAGAATCTTCAAGACGTTTTGGTAGGGGAGGTGATCCTTCTATAGTAGAAGTGGCTTCTCGGAGGGTAGCTTACCTGATTAAACAGCTTGCTGGTGGTACTGTTTGCAAAATTAATGAAGTTAAAAGTAAAAACTTTGAGCAGGAAAAGATCAAACTATACTTTAAAGACCTCAATAGGATGTTCGGTCAGGTGGTTGAACCTGAGGTAGTGCGAAAAATAATTGATAGACTCGATTTTGCAGTTCACGGGAAAGAAGATCACCTTGAAGTAGTGGTTCCATTGCGCAGGAGGGACATTGAAGAGTGGGAGGATTTGTCGGAAGAAATTTTGAAGATATACGGATATGATAAGATAAATAGCATGGTGAGAAATTGTAGCACGTTTTCTGGTAAAAAGCTGAAATCCATTGATCGGAAGTTAAAGGTCCTTCTGGCTAACGTGGGTTTTTTTGAGGTGAAGACGGTAGAGTTTGCCAATCCTGAAGAACTTCAAAGCATCGGAGGCTTACCCCGGGACTTTGTGAGAATTCGTAACCCATTAAATAATGATATGTGCGTGCTCAGGACTTCACTTGTTGCCGGGCTTCTGAGAGTTGCATCGAACAATTTAAGAAGGGGAGTAAGTTACGCAAAGATTTTCGAAGTGGGTAAGGTTTTTCGCTGGTCTGGAGAAGAGAATTTACCGGAAGAGAGAATGATGCTCGGCCTTTGTGTCGCTGGGGAGGTAAGTAAAACCTGGGACAGATCGGAGAGAAACATTGATATGTATGACCTTCTTGCAGGGTTTCAAGTGATAAGGGAAAAGCTTGAGCCTACACTTGAAGTAGTCCCAGAAGATCTCGCGATAATGGGCCTTTCGAATGGCGGTGCGGTATTATGTGATGGTAGGAAAGTGGGCTATCTGGGCGAAGTATCAGGCAAACTTAGAAAGATGTTTGATATAAAGTCACCTGTATTTGTGTTAGAATTGGATCTAAGTTCGCTGAAGTTTGCGGAAATTAGATACAAAGAAATTCCCTCATTCCCTTCTACGAGCAGAGACCTTTCGATAATTATCCAGGAAAATGATTCCATCTCCCCACTAATAAGAAAAGCAGCTGAAACTCTATCTCCTATACTGGAAGATTACGAGGTAATTGACATTTACTACGGAAAACCTATTCCTGAGGAGAAGAAAAGTGTTACCATTAAGTTTATTTTTCGAGCTTCAGATAGAACTCTCACGCAGGAGGAGGTGGATACGAAATTTTTTAAGTTTGTGGAACTCCTGAAGAATGAGGGTTATGAAATAAGGGGTTTAAATGGCTGATCTGGCCGAGGAGTTAAGTAAAAAAATAGATTTATTGCTTGAGAGGGTTAGCTCCCTTGAAGAGCTTGTGAAAGAAAAGGATGAAGTTATGAAAGAAATTTCTGATAGACTGGAAAAAATTGAAAAAAAGTTAAATAATTTGAAAAGTAAGATCGAGGTGTTAAAGTGAGTGCGGACCTTTTTAGTAATATAAAAGGTAGAAGGCAGATCAGATTTAAGAATATGGAGTTTGAGATTTATTGTGAAAAGGAAGACGAGGCTTTTTTAGATGAAGTTGTGACAACTGTTCTGGAAAAATTCAGGCAGGAAGAGGAGAGAATTTCACGTACCAGACCGGACATCGACTGGGCAACGGTACTAGTCAATGTAATTTTTGATATGACGTACCGATACCTATCGCTAAAGAAGAGTGCTGATGCACTTACCGATAGTGTGAAGTTTAATATACAGAGAATTGACGCAAACCTCGGAAGGCCTGAAAATGTTTAGTATCTGTAAGGGAGGTGGATTTCTTTGCAATTTGATTTTTTTGAAAAAGAAAAGAGAGATTTTATTCCACTTTCAGTTGTGCTTGCGCCACAGAAACTGGAGGAGTTTGTTGGGCAGGAGCACTTGGTGGGGCAGGGGAAGCCCCTTAGAGTGCTTATTGAAAATGGAAGGTTAAAGAGTTCTATATTCTTTGGACCTCCTGGTTGTGGCAAGACAGCTTTAGCAAGGATCGTTGCGAATCTTGTCAATACGAAATTTCAGGAAGTGAATGCTGCACGTATCAAGCCTTCCGAAATAAAAAAACTTGTAGATTATCTGGTTAATATTTATAAATCTTCCGGTAAGCCTGCAATCCTTTACCTTGATGAGATCCATAGGCTAAACCGTCTGCACCAGGAGTTTTTCCTTCCATTTACCGAAGAAGGTAGCCTCATTCTTATTGCTTCAACCACTCATAACCCATTTTTTGCTATATCCAACGCTTTAATTTCTAGGTCAATGCTGTTTGAATTTAAGCCCCTTATGCCTCACGATATAGTGACGATTTTAGAAAGGGCGAAGTTCTATTTAAAGGATCATTATTCGGTGGAGGTTTCCCAGCGAGCAATAGAAATAATTACCGACATGAGTGAAGGAGATGCCCGAAGGGCTCTTAACCTTTTAGAAATGGCATTGCTTGTTGTGCAAAGACAGGGGGGACCAATTATAAATGATGACCTGATCAAGGATATTATGCCACAGAGGGTATTCTCACTTACCGAGGATGAACATTATGACATGATATCTGCGCTTATAAAGTCTATCAGGGGATCTGATCCTGACGCAGCTGTTTACTGGTTGGTAAGACTCTTGGAGCAAGGGGAAGATCCTCTTTACATTATCAGGAGGTTATTTATCCATTCGTGTGAAGATATAGGTCTTGAAGATCCTGATGCTGTTAAGGTTGTGCAAGCCTGTAAAGATGGGTTCGAAATGGTTGGAAGACCAGAGGGGGATATAATCCTGACTTTTGCAGTCCTTTATCTTTCCCTTGCAAAGAAGTCAAACGCAGTGGTTAGGACGTTGGCAAATGCTAGGGAAGTGATAAGGAAAACAGGGAATTTACCGGTGCCTATGTATTTAAGGGATGCAAACTATAAAGGTGCCGTGCGAATTGGGAGGGGTGTAGGTTACATTTATCCTTATGGGGAGAACAGAGGAGTTAGACAGGTTTATTTACCAGAAGAAATAAAAGGTATGAAGATCTTTAAAAAGGAGGAACCGGAATGACAACATTAATTTTTATTTTGCTGGGAGCAGTTGTTGGCTTTGGCATTGGAGTTGTTTATTTCCGAACAAGCTACAAAAAGAAACTAGAGAAGGCTCTTGGCGCTGTTGAAGAGATTCTCAGTAAGGCGCGGCTGGAAGCAGATGAAATAATACACGAAGGTGAAGCACAAGCTAAAGAGTACTGGATGAAGGAAAGGAAAAAATTTGAGAAGGAGGCCTTTGAAGCGCGAAAGGAGCTTGAGAAAACTTCAAAAAGGCTGATAGAAAAAGAGCAGATGCTTGATAAAAAGGCTGAGCAAATAGGCAGAAAAGAGATTTCCCTTAAGCAAATTGAGTCCGAGTTAAAAGAGAGGGAAAAGGCGCTTCTTGCTAAGGAAGAGAGGCTAGATAAGTTGAATGAAGAAGCGGCTAGGAAACTGGAAGAAATTGCAAGGCTTACGAGAGATGAGGCAAAGCAAGAGCTGCTGAAGAGTCTTGAGCAGCAGGTTAGATATGAATCTGCCCAGTTGATGTACAGAATAAGGGAGGAGGCGAAGGAGAAGGCAGAAAAGGAGGCGAAGGAGCTGGTTCTACAAGCTGTTCAGAGGATCGCAACTGTCATTTCGCAAGAAAATACCACCAGTATTGTGCCTATCCCTTCAGATGACCTAAAGGGTAGGATCATCGGTAAGGAAGGAAGAAACATAAAGACTTTTGAATCTATAACTGGTGTAGAGGTTATTATAGATGATACGCCTGAAGTGGTAATCCTTTCATCTTTTGATCCCGTGAGAAGAGAAAAGGCAAAACTGACCCTTGAGAAATTAATTCAAGACGGAAGGATTCACCCTGCGATGATCGAAGAAATTTACGCTCGAACAGAGGAAGAATTCGATGAACACCTGAGGAAGATTGGCGAGGATATTGCCCTAGAGTTGGGACTTTCTGGGTTTCACCCAGATATGTTAAGGCAAATAGGCAAGATGAAATTCAGGACGAGTTATGGGCAGAATTTATTACAGCATTCCGTGGAAGTGGCATACATCGCAGGTATAATGGCTAGTGAGCTTGGCCTTTCTGTAGTGAACGCGAGAAGGGCGGGACTGATTCACGATATTGGTAAAACTGCTGATGAAACTTACGAGGGGCCTCATGCTATCGTTGGGGCGCAGATAGCTAGGAAGCTGGGAGAGAGTGATCTCATTGTTAACGCAATAGCGGCGCATCATGGAGAAGATTCGCCTAAAAGTCCCATTGCCGTCCTTGTCCAAGCCGCTGATGCTATTTCGGGTGCAAGACCTGGCGCCAGGAGAGAGAGCATAGAAGCGTATCTTAAAAGAGTTGAAAAATTAGAACAAATTGCGCTCGGATTTTCAGGAGTGGAAAGAGCGTACGCTCTGCAGGCTGGTAGGGAGATTAGGATCATCGTAGAGGCACAAAAAATATCCGATACTGAGGCTTTTGACATTGCAAGGCAGGTGGCTCAGAAAATAGAGGGCGAAGTGGAGTTTCCGGGGCAAATCAAAGTTGTGGTTATTAGAGAGACACGTGCTGTGGAGTTCGCTCGATGATTACAGTTCTCTTTATTGGAGATGTGGTTGCAGGGATGGGGCGGGAAGTCGTAAGAAAGCTCCTCCCCGGTTTGAGAAATAAGTATGATGTTGATTTTGCTATTGCTAATGGAGAAAATATTGCAGGGGGTATTGGTCTAACTGAAAAAACAGCTGAAGAGATGAAGGCTGCAGGTGTTGATGTACTCACCGGAGGTAACCATATGTGGGATAAGCGGGAGGTCTACCAGTTTATAGATAATGTTGATTGGATAGTCCGACCGCTGAACTACCCTCCTGGTACACCTGGTAAAGGCTTTGGATATTACAGAATTCAGGGGTGTAGTGTTATGGTTTTTAATCTGCTGGGAAGGGTTTTTATGAACGGATATGATTGTCCTTTCAGGACTGCTGAAGAGTTTCTAAAGGGCTATTCAGCAGATATAATAATTCTTGATTTTCACGCGGAAGCTACTTCTGAAAAGGTGAGTCTTGGCTATTTTTTAGATGGGAAAGTATCCCTTATCGTTGGTACCCATACTCATGTACAAACTTCGGATGCGAGAGTGCTTCCTGGCGGTACGGGATATGTCACAGATGCAGGCATGACAGGGGGCCTTGGCGGTGTTATAGGGGTGAAAAAAGAGCTTTTTGTCAAGAGGTTCATTACACAAATGCCTGTTGCGTTTGAGCCTGAAGAAAAAGATCCGGGCCTTGAGGGAGTTTTAGCACGCATTGATAGCAATACCGGTAAATGTGTAGACATTAAACTACTGAGAGAGTACCTTTGAGTTCTATAGGGGGAATAGGTTTTAGAATAATACCCCTTCCAGACTTGACTCATTATTTTTTAAAGTATGATGAATGGCTCGCTTCGGGGTTCCATGGGGACATGGATTACCTTGTAAGGGGGAAAGAAAAGCGAAGGTATTTTCCGGAGTGGGCGAATTCTATCTTGGTTTGTAGATCATTTTACAATGACTTTTCTTGGGGAGACGTAGATTTTGAAGCTTGCGGTTTAATTGCTAAGTATGCGGTGAGAGATGATTACCACATTACGCTAAAGATGAAGATATATGAGATACTGCTTGAAATTGAACCAAAAGCTGAGAGCTTGAGATATAAAATATTCGTGGATAGTTCACCAGTTCTTGAGAAGCCTGTTGGGTACTTTGCAGGATTTGGTTTCATCGGATCTAACACCCTTGTGGTTGATTTCGAATGGGGTTCCTATTTTAATATTGGAGGAGCATTTTTAAGTGTAAGTAATTGCGAACCCTCAAGTCCAGTAACCGCTGAAGCATGTGTCGATTGTAACCTGTGTGTAAAAGCCTGTCCTACAAAAGCTCTAATTCAGCCTGGGCTTTTAGATGCTCGAAGGTGTATCAGTTATCTAACTATAGAATACAAGGGCGTGATTAATGTAGATAAAGCAAGAGGTATGGGCAACTGGATCTTTGGATGTGACTTGTGTCAGGAAATCTGCCCATTGAACAAAAGATTAAGCGATCAAAATTTAATCTCATATGCTAGAGCACATCTAATTGCTCCCCCACTTGATTTTCTTGTCAGTTTGGATGAGAAGGAGTTTTATAAGTTATTTTCTGGTACACCTGTAAGCAGAGTTGGGTATGTTCGGTTTATGAGGAATGTATTGGTGGCTGCATTCAACACAGGCGACAGTAATATTTTTTCGACTATCTGCTTCAAGTTAAAGGAGTTAAAGATTCCGCTCCTTGAGAATCAGATCAAAGAATTGGAAGAGAGTTTCTATGGATGAAAGGCTCATAAAAAACAATGTTGAGCTAATGCGCTTCTTAGATAAATTTTATGGAGACAAGCTCTCCAGATTTCTTGAAAGTACTGGCAAAAAGCTAAAGACTGCTATAAGGATTAATAGCCTCAAGATTGATAGAGAACATCTTCTTGAAAGGTTAAAGGGAAAGGGATTTAAACTAACTCCCATTCCTTTTTATGATGATGGGTTTGTCTTAGATAATGCACCTATGGAAGTTGGCAGTACTGTAGAACATTTTATGGGGTATTACTATGTCCAAGGACTCTCTTCAATGATACCACCTTTACTACTTAATCCGGCACCCGGCGAGATGGTATTGGATATAGCGAGTGCCCCCGGTTCGAAAACCACTCAGATGGCTCAGATGATGAAAAATAGAGGCACAATAGTTGCAAATGACATTGATGTGGAACGAATAAAGGCTCTTTCAAATAACATAGATCGTATGGGTGTACTTAATACTATTATTATCCATGAGCAGGGCTGTAGATTTGGGCAGTTGTTTCCTGATGCTTTTGATAAGGTGCTTGTGGATGCCCCCTGTTCGGCGCTTGGAACCTTGAATAAGAATACGGAAGTGGTAAAATGGTGGAGTCGTGAAAAGATTGGTAAGCTTATGAGTGCTCAGAAAGGGATTATTTTGAGTGGTTTTGATGCTTTGAGGCCCGGCGGTGTTATGGTTTACTCTACATGCACTGTCACGCCGGAAGAAAATGAGTATATAGTAAATTATCTTTTAAAGGAGAGGTTAAATGCAGAGGTCCTTGATTTTTCTCTTCCAGGAATAACATTTAGAGATGCCTTGGTTACGTGGGAGAGATTCGAATTCGCACCACAAATAGCAAAATGCAAAAGAATAGAACCACATCTAAACCCAGATTTTGAAGGTTTTTTTATTGCATTAATTAGAAAATTATCTTCTTGAGAGGAAGGTCTCTATAGAATCCATTACCGCAAAAATCATTGGTTGAAGCATTCTATCTAAATCTTTTCTAACGGCATCTTCCCAGTGTCCAAAAAGAAACATTTCTCCTTTACCGTCAACCTGACTTGAGGCATTAATTTTGTATAAGAGCTTATCTTTTTGATACACATAGAAGGAGGCTTTTATCCACCCCTTAGACATATATTTATATTCGAGACCATTGGGCTGTTGAGGAATTTTATGTATCGTAAAGTCAACGTAAAATTTGTCTAATGTCCCCTTTAAAACGATGTTCGCTTCATCTTCGGTCTCTGCTGTGGGAAAGAGATTTGAGTTTCGGATCTCTGCGATGACTGCCCTCCGTAAGAAGTCTCTGGGTTCAATTACGAAGACATGTCTCAAGTCGTGCTCAGTCCCAATGAGTTTCATTTCTCCAAAGACTGAATCACTGGTCTCTGAAAATTCACCAACGTACACTTTTAGGGCATAAGCCCTGGGCCATGTCAGAGATCGCGGGTTATAGTCGTAAGTGAGTTTTATACTGCTACATGCGCTTAAAATTAGAGTTGTGAATATAATTAAATATTTTATCTTTTTCATTTTCTCCTCCACTTTATATAATATTATTCTCAAGTCTCGAATTGTCAACGGATTAAGGTTGCTCTTGACAGTTGGTAGATTTGCTATTAAAATTTTACTTAAACAAAAGGAGGTTGCTAATTATGGCAACGTTGGTTGATTATTTTGTTAGAGGCGGCTCAATGATGTGGTTACTTCTCATCCTGGCGATATTGGGGTTAGCCTTTATTATAGAGAGGCTGATCTCGCTCTTTATAAAATTGAAGGGAGACCCCAAGCAAATAATGGAAGATACAATAAAGAAAATCGAAGCCCAGGGTATCGATGCGGCTCTCTCTTTTCTTAGTAAGGAAAAGAATCCAATAGCGAAGGTTATGGAAGCCGGTCTTGAGAAGGTAGATAGGGGGAGAATGGTGGTAGAAGAAGCCATGACAATGAAAGCCACAACTGAATTTGCATTCCTTGATAGAGGAATGATTTATCTTACAGCTGTCACGACTTTGGCACCCATCGTAGGGTTCCTTGGCACTGTTACTGGTATGATTAGGGCATTTAATGCTATTGCTGCTGCGGGTGAAGTTGAGCCTACAATAGTAGCATCGGGTATTTCAGAAGCTTTAATTACCACTGCTACTGGCCTTCTTATCGCTGCTCCTATTTCTCTTTTTTATGCTCTTTTCGCTGATAGAATAAATAACTTTACAAGGGCAATGGAAGAAACTTCCAATGCCTTTATAGAGTATCTTCTTGAAACTGGAGTTATAGAGAGATAAAATAACGGAGGGATAAGCTTTGCCTATTTTATCGAAACGTAAAGTTCCTCAGGAGGCTGAGATTCCTACAGCCTCTATGGCGGATATTGCCTTCCTGCTTATAATCTTTTTTATGACTTCCACGGTTTTCATGCGAGAAAAAGGGCTTAAGATTGCCCTTCCTGAAAAGACAGATCAGGTGGTTAAAATTGGGGGGGAGCGTGTCATAAGGGTCTCAATAAACGATGTTGGCGAGATTTTTCTTGATGAGGACCCAGTCGCCACCTTTGAACTTAAGGAGAAACTTGCGCAGAGAATTGCTGACTATAAGGCTCAACATGAGGGTAGGGATCCTCTGGTGGTGCTTAGGACGAACGTGGATGCTCCATACGAAAAGATGATAGAAGTTTTCGACGTAATAAAGCAAGTTCCTGAAGCAAAGGCAGTTTCACTGGCAAGCATCAGGACAGGAGGTTAATGATGCGACTTAAGCAGAGGATTCCATCAAAAACAAATATTCCCACATCTTCCATGTCTGATATAGCTTTTCTACTATTACTGTTCTTCCTTGTCACTACTAAGTTTAGAAAAGAAATCGGTTTTCAGGTCATACTACCTGAGGCAAGGGCGACTGAAAGAATTATAAAGACAGAAGATCTTGCGAGGATTTTTATAAATTCGAAAGGTCAGATTTCGGTTGATGATTTCTTAGTTCAACCTAGCGATGTAGTAATCCGTTTTAGGTTAAAGATTGCGGAGAATCCGGCGATGATAGCATATATTAAGGCAGACAAAAGGGTAAAATACAATTATGTAGACCAGGTTCTTGAATCTCTTCGTGAAGCTAAGGCTCTTAGGGTTATATTTGCGACAGAATTTAAAGAGGGTTTAGGGGGGTGATTGAAATGCCTGATGAGGTGAGGAAAAGGCCATACTATAAAGGAAGTGAATTACTGGACGAATATCCTGATGACCTTGCAAGGAGTATGATCATTGCACAGGTAATACTAATTGTCCTCTTCTTGAGTGTGAGGGGGATTGAGGTCGCCCCTTATCAGCCTAAGCAGGTAGAGAGCATGTATTTGGAGCCAGAGTATACGGAGGTGGGTAGGGAAATTGAAGAAGCTCCGCCTCCCCCAAGACCCCAAGTTACAGTGGAAGTTGCTGAAGCTGGCGAAGCTGCTGAAGATGGTGAGGTGGAACTTGCTCCTACAACTGATTTCAACATTTTTGATGTACCACCTCCACCGAGCTCAGATACAACAGTCTATGAATATTATGTGGTCGAGGTGAAACCACAAATTGTTAAAGCTGTTTCTCCCAAGTATCCTGACCTTGCTCGAAAGGCAGGAATTGAAGGAATGGTTTACGTACTTGCTATTGTGGGACCGGACGGCAAGGTTAGGAGTGCTACAGTAGCAAGAAGTGATAACCAGATATTTAATGAGGCAGCGGTTGAAGCAGTAATGCAATTTGAATTTTCACCAGCTTATCAACAAGATAGACCTGTGGCATGTAAAGTGATGGTTCCGGTCAGGTTTGTTTTGAGGCAATAGTTTTTTATGAGTAAAGAACCTAAAAAGGAGGGTAGCCCTATGTTAAAAAAGCGGGCTGTGATGGTTGTGCTGGCAGGTATAATGTTATGTGGAGCATTATACGCCGGTACAACGGGTAAGATAGCCGGAAGGGTCTTCGATCAAGAAACAGGAGACCCATTGCCCGGTGCTAACGTGGTGATCGTAGGTACCAAAATTGGTACCGCCACTGACCTCGATGGTTACTACTATTTGATTAATATTCAACCTGGAGTTTATACACTGAGAGCTTCTATGATTGGTTACAATCCCCAGGAAGTTACCGACGTAGTGGTAAAGGTAGACTTAACCACTAATATTAACTTCTACCTTACGTCGACTGCCATTAGGACAGAAGAGATTGTAGTTACTGCTCAAAGGGAACTTGTGGAAAGAACCGCTACAGAGACTCGTAGAGTAGTTAGCCAGGAAAACATTTCTCAATTGCCTTATACGAACTTTCAGAGTGCAATTCAGATGCAAGCTGGTGTAACCGGGGTAAACGTTATAAGAGGTGGTAGGGATGATGAAGTAGCGTACTACGTAGATGGAATGCTAATTAACTCGCCTGTTTACGGTACGTTTTACGGATATATAAATACGTCTGCAATACAGGAAATGTCACTTATCACAGGTGGATTTAATGCCGAGTATGGTCAGGCTCTTTCTGGTGTAATTAACGTGGTCACAAGAGAAGGAGGTACAAAGACATCTGGTGACTTTACTATTAGATCCGATGGAATTCTTCCTGAAAAGCTTGATTATGGTTCTACTAGAACTACGGTTACTCTTGGTGGACCAGTTCCTTTTACTAATAAAAAGGTAAGGTACTTTGTTTCCGGCGAAACCTTCTGGAGAGATGGCGCACCGTCGTATAACTACATTCCCGAAGACGACGAATGGTATCCGATCCTAAATGCCTATGAAAATGGTACCGATGCTTTCAGGGCATTTGTGGACACCGCCAAAGTTTGGTGGTATGATCCAACACAAGCTTCCGATCCGAACTATGCAGTGAAGCCGTACTGGAAAGATTATTACAATATGGCTAAGGAGTGGAAAGAGTACTTTACAGATCGCCCATACCTTCTGCCTCATTCTGCCGCTCAAAACTACTACCTTCAAGGAAAGCTTTCTTTTCTTCCTTTAGAAAATCTGAAAATAATGCTTGCTGGTAATCTTGCTAAAGAGCAGAACCAAACTTATCACTATGGTACTTACCAATGGTACAAATATCGTGGAGAGAGGAACAGAGTCAACCTTACACGCAGATACCAAACAACGCTTACCATCAACCACATTTTGAGAAACAATCTCTTCTACACCTTGAATTTGGGATACTTTTATTCGAGAACAAGGGTTGGAATTCTTGACCCGAACTACCAGCCGTACTGGTTTGACAAATATCTTCCGAGCATCAGAGATTACTTATATTCAAGAAGAATAGATGAACTGTTCTCCGATTACAGATTTGTTGGTTATGTGCCCGATCCACCTACGGAAAAGGTAATTATCCCAGGTTACTATATGTATAACTTTGGGCCAGGCAATCCATGGGGTGTCGGCGATCAGTCTCACGTTAATTTTGCTTCGACAGGTGACTACCGTGTAATCAATAGAAGAATTGAGCAAACTTATAGCGGTAAATGGGATCTTACATGGCAAGCTAATAAGTATCATGAATTAAAAGCCGGTCTTGAATTTAGGTATCATGATATTAACTACTACCACAATTCGTTGCCGTGGGATCAAAATCCGTTCTTAGACATTTACGATACTAACCCATACCAGGCGTCAGCCTATGTTCAGGATAAGATGGAGTTTGAGGGTTTAGTGGTGAATGCTGGACTCAGGTTTGATTATATGGACCCCAAGCAAACATATTATATTAGCATAGCCGGTCTTGGTCCTAACGATGTTTATACAATTACTCCAGAAGATACTATGGCTAAGGATGTAAAACCGAAGTATCAGCTTTCTCCTAGGCTGGGCATATCACACCCAGTTACCGAGAGGCAGGTGCTTCACTTTGCTTACGGGTACTTCTTCCAGACTCCACCCCTTGAATACTTCTACACTTCTACTCATATGAATATCGACGAAATCATGTCAAGGGGTAACCAGCTTGTTGGAAACCCTGACCTGAATGCAGAAAAACAGATTGCTTTTGAGGTTGGTCTCGCAAACCAGCTAAACGATTTCTCAGCAATTGACGTCACTGCTTTCTATAAAGATGTTTATCAGTGGGTCGGTTCCCGTAAGGTCAAAGCTATCCCAATGTCCTTCTACATTTATACCAATGCTGCATATGGGAACTCCAAGGGTGTTGAGGTAACATATCAATTGATGCAAAGGGATGTTAATTTACGTCTTGCTTACACCTTACAATTTGCTGAAGGCACTGAATCGGATCCTTTTGAAGCGTATGAAAACCTCTACTACAGTTATCTGGGCACTGACCCGATCACAGGTGAACCTGCAGCATGCCCCGCAAGCATTGTACCTCTGAATTATGATCATAGGCACACGATTAACGCTTCAATTACTTATTCTACTCCCGAAGGTCTTGTGCCTTATGGCATTCTTGATAATGTCAATGTCTCTTTGATTCATAGATCTCAAAGTGGTGCTCCATATACTCCGAGGGATCTCAGGGGTAATATCGTTGGAGACATAAATTCTGAAAGAACTCCTTGGAGCCATAATACGGACCTCACTGTTTCAAAGGGAATCAATGTTTTTGGGAAGATTCTGGAACTGAGATTTGAAGGGTTCAATATATTTAACATTAAGAATGTTGTGGGTGTTTACCCCACAACTGGACTTCCTAACGATGATGGTTATGCAAAGACGCTCACTGTCTCCATGTTTGGTAATTCTAACATATATTTAGGCCAAACTGGGTATAACCCTCTTAGAGACATAAATGGTGATGGTATCCTTACTCCTCAGGAAATGTATGAATCGTACATCCTTGCCCTCAAAGATTACCTTGCGACGCCAGCTAATTATGGTGAACCTATTCAACTCAGATTTGCATTAGTATTCAGATTCTAAGGAGGGGTCAAATGGAGTGGTTTAAAAGAATATCAATCTTAATGATAGTGGCAGTGGGCATCCTTTCTGCCCGTACCCAGGTTAGCTCATCGGGTTCGAAAGTGTACCACTATGGCATCCTTGATGGGTCTGAACTCTGTATGTATATGAGTAACTATGGCTCCTTCGGTCACAACTTCCCCTCAGGAGATGCAGGTGGATGGTGGCCAAGGAACCGTAGAAATGAAACATACATATACGGTGCAGGCGTGTGGGTGGGTGCCCTTAAGAGAAATGAGGCGAATCCTGCCAAGTGGGATACAGTAGTTGCCTTTATGTATAACCCTAACAGTGGGCAGTCAGAAGGTGGCCCTGCCTACGTACCCGAGCTTTTGCGGGTAGATGATAGTACCTATCAAATAATAGGTGAGGAACCCGATTATAGAGATTATGCTGGTGCTACAGGAGACGCCCAGGCAAGGTTGTACCTTTCGAACTCTGACAATGCAGGCTACGGTTGGCCCATTAAGGAGATCGATCTGGTAAGTGGTGATACTGTCAATTTTGTATTATCGACCCTGGATAGCTATACCAGGTATACTGATCTTAACCCATCAAGGCAAGAGTCAGGCTCAAGAATAATGGGACTCCTCTTTGATCAGTGGACATACCAGTTTGATGTTCCCGGTCTTAAAGATATCACCTTCCTACTTTTTAAGGTTACGAATATTTCTGGAGATACATTGAAAGACGCTTATATAGGTGCTTGTTATGATAACGACATTGGAAATGAGGCGGGTACTGCAGCCAATGATTTGGTAGGATTTGTGAGGACTTACAACTTTGGCGAAGGGGATATTAACCTAAACCTGGCTTTCCAATACCAGCTTCAACCTGAAGGCGGCTGGATCGGTGTGGATGGTAATGGGTTGCCTGGTGTTGTGGGGAGCGTATTTCTCAAGAGCCCCATTGCCACAAAAGAAGTTGTTATTATAGATACCATTGGAACCCCTGTGGGGCCCGACACCCTACATACTGGCGAACCACTTGGTATGACAGCATTCAAGATCTTCACGATACAAATAGATCCGAGGGACGACAAAGAGAGGTATATGGTGATGTCCGGTTGGGATCCACCTTCTGCCGGAGGAAGATATAACCCTTATATGGATGATGTTTATGGCGCTGGTGATAAGAGGTTTATCCAGGTTTCTGGGCCCATCGACATGCCACCTGGTGCATCAGCAGAACTTGTGGTTGCTGCTGTCATAGCAGCAGATTCCACAAACATTAAATTTGTTGCAAAGAAAGCTTGGGATGTATACTCTCAAAACTTTGTAGCTCCTCAACCACCTGCAAAACCTACATTGTACGCTTGGGGTAAGGATAGAGAGGTAGTGCTCTTCTGGGATGATGCTGCAGAGATTACGAGGGACAGATTCTATGACATTGAGCATGGAAGTAACCCATTGTACAGAGAGTATGACTTCGAGGGTTATATTCTGAGAAAGAGTATGGATGGTATGGTGTGGGATACCCTTGGTGTATGGGACCTTCCTGATGAGTTTACTGTTGTTTATACTGATAGTGTAATGGACTTCTTAGGAAACAAAATTTACACAGATTCGATATTCCTTGGTACAAACACAGGCATTGTACATTCTTATGTAGACAGAGATACCCTTCTAAGGAATGGAGTGAGGTATATGTATGAAATCATCCCATACGATATAAACTTTTCAAGCGGAACATGGTTTTCTCTAACTGGTGCTGCAGGAAGAGCCTTGGTGGTTCCCCACAAGAATCCCGTTGATGAGACCTTCCCCGATAATCCTGTAGTTATTACAAAGAACGGTGTTGAGAATGCTTTTAAATATGATGGAGCCTTCGTTGTTACTAAAGATACCAGCATTTTAAAAGCGGGTAAATACTACCTGAGATTTAACTATGAAGGGCCAAACACACGCAAGGCCGATGGCCCAAATGTTTTAGTGCATCCTATATATTCTACATACCTTCTGAACGAAGCTCAAGACACGGTGGTGGCTATTCCATCGAGTAGAATTCTTTGGACAGTTGTTCCCGATACTGTTTCACAGGCTTTTGCAAAGTATATATATGTATTCCCCTCAGATATCCTATTTAATGGGGCAGTGATTTCGGGTCCAATCCTATTTAATGGGGCAGTGATTTCGGGTCCAAGGCTTGAGATTCAAACTGACCTTTTGAACTGTTTCTATACTGTGGATACAAGCCTTGTTGGCACTTCTGCGGATACTTGGAAGTTCCTTCAATTTCAATGGACCTTCGACTCTACATTAAATGTATACAAGCAGCCTACGAAATCAAGGGGTATATTCTTTGCGGGGTCTGTCTATCGAATTACCTGGAAGCATGTTGATAACGGTGATTCCGTGACCCTTGAGGTAGTTGACACACTCACGGGCAATATAATCCCCTTCGATCCTATTGCAGGCAGAGATAGTATCGCTACTGGGTGGTCCTTCGTGGCTGGTGCAGGTGCTGGTTCAACCCTTCGTTTTCCAGCTGTGGAGAAAATACCTGTTGATGCTACGACAGGGCAGGTGCTGGTTCAACCCTTCGTTTTACAGCTGTGGAGAAAATACCTGTTGATGCTACGACAGGTCTTGCCCATTATGTGATGGGCATTAGGCTCCCTGGTACAGATCTTTTGAGATTCGCTGACTTTACGAACGCTGGTGGGGTTCCTTCAGATGGAACGGAATGGATCGTAAGTACTCTGGCTCCCTCCAATGTGACAAGGATACCTTATAGCACAGATTATTATGAAATTGATGTATCATCGATTCAACAAGTTATTGATTACACTTTGGATAATGTTAAAGTGGTTCCTAATCCGTACTATGTCCTGACTCCCCTTGACAAAGATAAAGAGTTTAGGACCGGTGGTGTAAGGTTCATCAACCTTCCAAAGAATGCTACTATTAGAATCTTTAACCCCGCTGGAGAACTCGTAAAGGTGCTCCAGGTTACTCCTGAGGATGATGGAGAGGTAACATGGGACCTTCTGACAGAGTATGGTATTAGACCTGCGAGTGGAATGTATCTCTTTCACATTAAGACTTCTGATGGAAAAGAGAAAACCGGCAAAATTGCAGTGATATTCTAAGGAGGAGAACATGAAGAAATTAATATATACTCTTTTATTAACAGGTCTGGCATCGGCTGCAATTTTAGAAAAGCCCAGCTTTACAAAAGTGGGCTTTACCGGTGCATCTTTTCTTAGAGTCAATACCAGTGCCAGACTTCAGAGTCTCGGTGGAGCCTTTATTGCTATTTCAGACGATATAAATGGCTTGTCTGTGAATCCTTCTGGTTTAAAAGATCTAAAAGAGAGGGCGGTACTTGCTAACTATACCGATTGGATTGGAGATTTTACATACAGTTACCTCGCTTATGCTATGCCTGTACCTTACGGTGCTTTAGGTGTTCAGGTGGGGTTTATGAGTTACGGCTCCTTTGAAGAGACGACACTTGATGAACCTGATGGGACGGGAAATACATTAAGTGCATCAAGTACTTTTGCAGGCTTTTCTTATGCTAGGGCTCTGACTGATAAGCTGGGCTTTGGTGTAACCCTTAAGGTGATTATGGAATCTATCGCAAGGGAATCGGCAACTGGTTTTGCTATAGATCTTGGTACCCACTATAATACAGGATTTAAGAACCTCAGAATTGCTATGGCTATGCAAAATTTCGGTGCCGATATGTCCTTTAAAGGGCCAGATCTTGATATAGGTTCAATTCCTGATGAATGGGAAGATATTTATAATTATAGTGGATCTACTCTTCCTACAACCTTCAAGTCTTCCCCCTATAAATTGCCCCTCGTGTTTAAAATTGGAGTGGCTTCTGACCTGGTGGATTTCGCTCAACACAGATTGACCGTGGCTTTAGATGTTGCTCATCCCACTGATGGCAGTGAGAATGTTATGGCTGGTGTAGAATATTGTTTTGATAAGATGTTATATCTGAGAGGTGGCTACAGGCTGAATCCAGACAGGGCTTATGATGAATGGGAAGAAGGGAAGTATACCTATGGTTTATCCGGCGGCATAGGACTGAAACTTGGTATCGGGCCAACTCGTATTACTGTTGATTATGCTGCAATGGACAATGGACTTCTCGGGCTAAATCACTATGTGACCCTTTCCTACGCTTTTTAAACTAGCATTGAATAGTATTCTTAAAGGGGCAGGATTTCGTATCCTGCCCCTTTTCTTTTTTATAACCCTTTCTTCTGCTGAGCCTTATGCGTATACACTCGGTTTCTATTTTGCTGGGGATAACGATTTGGCTTCCCAGGTTGACGTGGATCTGGAGGAGATCAGAAAGGCACGTTACTCTGAAGAGCTAAATGTAGTAATTTTTGCGGATCGCGGAGCTGGCTCTGTACAGCCTGGTTCTTTTGTCTATATAAAGAGGGATACTTTCTTGATTCAGATTCGCGACTTTGGGGACCTGGATAGTGGTGACCCTCAAACTCTTAATTTTTTTGTAAGGTTCTTAAGGGAAAATTATCCTTCCGAATCTTATGGTCTTGTGCTCTGGGGGCATGGGACTTCCTGGATGAAATCCAGTGATCCTTTTTATAAGTCCATTGCATTTGATGCCGTGTCAGGGAATAGTATAGATGTCTTTAATGGCGAACTCAAGTGGGCAATTCCAGACACCATTTTTAATTTTATTGTAATGGATGCCTGCTTGATGGGTGGCATTGAAGTTCTGTGGGAACTCCGAGGAAAGGCGAGGTATGTTGTAGCATCGCCGGCGCTGGTGCCAGCTACGGGCCTCAATTACATGAGGTTTATTGACAGTTTCGTTTCCAATATTGATAACACAATTCTGGCTTTGAACGCTATTGTGAATGATTATGTGGAAGAATATGATTCTCTTGGTTGTAGTGTATTATTATCCCTTTACGACCTCTATAAACTACAGTACATTAAAACCGTCCTTCCAGGACTTGTCCTAGAAAGCTACAATCTTGCGCCACATTCTCTCAGAAAATACAGAGAAAGCAGCATCACATACAACCTATACTCCAATGAAGTTCAGGATACCCTTGCACCTTTTATAGACTTTTGCGATTTTATTGGAAAGTGGAAAGGTCCTCATTTATTTCCCTTTATTTTGAATTCTAAGGGGAATGGGGTTTTTCAGGATGCTGGAGGCGTATCAGTTTATTTCCCTCTCTCTTTAAATCAGGTTAAAGAGTATTTTCGAAAGTATCGGGAACTTTCCTTTGAGAGGGAGACCAATTTCATGGACATTGTACTCAATACTTTACGGTTAGAATACTTTGAGGGATCTAACTCAACTTCTTACGTTGTGAAAAACGTCGGCGGGTACCCTGTGATCTCATTCCCGAGCCTTGTGAAAACGACAAAGTGGTATTTCGTCCTTGAGGTTTATAGAGATGGGGTTTTAAAGCAGAGTATATCCACATGTGCTTGTTCTTTTCCCCTTAGAATCACTCCAGGGGTTTACACGCTGCGGCTTAAGGTAGTTTCTCCCTTTGATGGCCTATTTTGTTTCTCGCAGGTTGTCCCCGAATCTATCCTCGTGAAAGAGGAAGATACGCCTTATTATAACAGCGTTCTGGATTCCCTCGGCTGTGCTATAGATATACTGGGTAGGAATGCGGGGAATAATACAAAGGGGATTCTCTTTAAGAGTGGCAGAAAATACCTGGTTTACTAAGCTCTTAAGTTCTTTAAGTTTAGAGAAGTAATCCACATCTTGGCTATTTTCACCTTCCATACTTACCAAGGCTTGACAAAACTTTTCTAAGCCACTATAATTTTTAAGCCTAAAAAGGAGGTGTTAAATGTTAAATTTAGTGCTGTCATTGCTTCTGGCAGGGATTCCGGTCCTGCCAAGGCCCCATGAAGATGTAGAGGTGGGCAAGATTGATCCGGCAGATCCTACCCAGTGTGTCACGATCTGCAATGCACCTGCAGGAAATGGATGGAGATCGGTGATTATGTCAGGTCAGGCTCACGATAATTTGCTTTTCCTTGGCCCAGATACCTTAGTATTTGTTGGTTCTGATTATAGCGGAGATGCTACTGAATACTTTGAAGGCGCCTCGGTTTGGTATTCCTTTGATAACGGTGCAACTTGGGAAAAGTATAATAT
>Ga0209508_1001123_pt1 | contig 22095 bp, 20 predicted proteins | sample AD_UKC129_MetaG_FD_184427 | JGI IMG/M metagenome (GOLD analysis project Ga0209508, IMG submission 184427) | Active sludge microbial communities of municipal wastewater-treating anaerobic digesters from Canada - AD_UKC129_MetaG (SPAdes) (version 2) | ecosystem: Engineered > Bioreactor > Anaerobic... | reverse complement strand
TTGAATGATTCCCTGCAGATCAACCTCTGCTCGATAATATTCCTTTCCTCCCGAGTCAGGTGTTTGAAGTTGCTCATATGAGTACCTCCTTTTAGAGGCACCACCACAGATTCATCATAGCTTTTTGGCGGGTAAATTTCTAGCTTTTACATGAAAAATGAAACAGGAACACTTTGCAAAAGTAACTTCCACCTTTCTCGTTTCCGCTAATTTGCAAAACTAAATTCCGCTGTTTATGAATTTGGGGTCGAAATTACTTTTTCAAATGAGAAAAACAAGTTGACACGACCGGAGTTTACTGTTATTCTTTACATGCTGAATTTTTATGTTATAATTAGTCATGTTTTTATAAATATACTTTATAGTACATATTTGTCGGGCAGTATTGATCATCTCCGAATTCAATGACGAAACGGGGGACAGGAAAGCCGGAATCTGCGCAGGCAGGTCGGCCTGAGGTGCCCTGTTCCGGCGGATAACCCCGCAGGAGTTGACCAAGCGTTGTGCTGCAGTCTGAAAGACTCGGCTTGCGCTTTTTTGCTTGTGAAAAACTATGCCCGGGTGAACCTCATGTATTGGCGGCGGAAAGGGAAAAGTAAGCACATGGACACGGAAAAAGCGTACCTGTAAAGAAGTGTGCACCCGCTCAGTTTAGGGATGAGGAGGATTGCTGTGCGCAAGCGTTTGATCGTCCTGTTTATCATATTGTTTGCCTTCTGGCTCGTGATTTCTTCGGCGGCGGACCTGCAGCACGTCCTGGTCGGGGCGCTGATAGCCTTCCTGACCGCGTGGTTCTGGTATGACCTCGGCCCGAGACTGCCTGAAGTGCCGTCAGTGCGCAGAGTGCTGCGCCTGGGCTGGTGCCTGGTTCTGATGGTGGGATACGTGATCCAGGCGAACATATCTGTGGCCAAAGCCATGCTGTTTTCCCGCCACTCGGTGGACCCCGTGTTCATGGTGCTTGATCCGGGCCTCAGTACACACTGGGGAAGGGTGCTGCTTGCGACATGCATTACCATAACGCCGGGGACGATCACCGTGGATATCGACCCGGAAACCGGCCATTTCATAGTCCATGCGCTTACGGAGCAAACCGGGAAAGACCTGTTGTACTGGCGCCTTATAGACAAGATAAGAAAGCTTGAGGACAAGGAGGATTAGGTATGATGCTGATGCTGGCAGGACTGACGGTCCTGATCCTCATAGTGCTGGTGCGGGCGATCATCGGCCCGACCGTGATCGACCGGCTCATCTCCATCAATGCCATCACGAGCAAGGTAAGTGTAGTGATATTGCTGATAGCGTTCGTCAAACACGAGTTTGGCGTCATTGATATATCCATTGTTTACATGATGTGCGGATTTGCCGGAGCGCTCTGGATCCTCAGGGTGCTGACACTCGGCGACTGGCATCTGAGGCTTCCCGGGATCAGGGGATTTGAAGGGGACAGAGAGGAAGTGCAACCGGATGATTAAGTTACTGGCTTATGTATGTTTCGTTGGCTCGTTTCTGGCTTTTGGGTTCGGGACACTGGGACTGTTCAGGTTCCCGGATTCATACACACGGATGCATGCCGTTGGAATGGGCGATACGCTGGGTGTCGGGCTGGTCGGGCTCGGTCTCCTGCTTCTGAGTCCGGACTGGATCGTGCGCCTCAAGCTGGTATTCATCCTGCTGCTGTTCTGGCTGATAAACTCGGCCATGACGCATCTCGTAGCCAAAGCCGGACTGATCCACGGCGTGCGGCCTGCAAAGGATACGAAACTGAGGAAGGGGTAGGCATATGATTTTCACAGCTGACGATTACTGGCTGATAGCCCTGATGTCCATACTTGTGATTGCGTCACTGGCCATGTATTTCATAAAGAACCTGATACATGCGGTCATCGTGTTTGGAGCATTCAGCCTTATAATGGTAGTCATATGGCTGCTGCTGAACACTCCCGACCTTGCGATCACGGAGGCGGCAGCCGGTATCTGCACGACTGTCATGATGATGGTCGTCATTTACCGGACAAACAGGAGGGAGGAATAGCAGCGATGATAAAGAAACTGCTGATATTGCTGATCGTCCTTGCGACAGCCTATGTCGGACTGTTTGCGATAGCTGAACTTCCTCCATACGGGATGCCTGACAATCCGGTCCATAACCAGGTTTCCGAGCGTTACATCAACGGAGCGCTTGAGGAAACCGGTGCGATGAACATGGTAACAGCGATTGTCCTGGATTACAGGGCATATGACACGATGTTCGAGACAATAGTGCTGTTTACGGCTGCGCTTGCGGTCGTCATAACGCTGAAGACCGATAAAAAGGAACAGATCGGCGGAGAGGGGGAAGGCGGCAGATGAGAGACTTTATTTTGAAAAGGGTTGCTGCCATGATCCTGCCTTTCGTCTGTGTTTATGGATTTTACGTGATTTTCCACGGACATATCTCAGCAGGAGGTTCCTTTGCCGGCGGTATTATCGTGGGACTCAGCTATATAGCGTTTTCTACCATTTACGGCATTGAAAAAGGCCGTGCCAAAATGCCGGAAAAAGTCCTCACATGGACGGAGAGTTTTGGCACGCTGTGGTATGGGATAATGGGAATGGTGGGCATATTCAAAGGAGCTCCATTCCTTGCCAACAAGCTGGCGGGTGTCGACCTCGGGCTTCCGGGAGCGCTCTTTTCCGGAGGGATCATCTTTTATATAGGTCTGGGCGTCGGCATAAGGGTCGCCAGTACCATGATCACCATATTCTTTAGCCTGATGGAGGATGAATCGTGAAAACGTTGCTGGAAAAGCTGATCATCAACTATCCATATTTCTTTGCCATGGTCCTGTTCGCGATCGGCGTGCTGACAGTGCTGACCCGGTCCAACCTGTTCAAGAAGCTGCTCGGGATCAATATCATGGGAAGCGCCGGCTATATCCTGTTCATTGCCGCCGGAAACATCAGGGGCGGTACCGAGCCTATCCTGCATACGTCGGATCCCGGGGCGGTGTATGTCAATCCGCTGCCGTCAGCGCTGATGCTCACGGGCATCGTCGTCAGCGTGAGCGTAACAGCATTCGCATTGTCGCTGATCATCAGGCTGTATAAGGAATATGGCACTACTGACGCCCAGCGGATCGCCAGGATGAGAAACGAGGTGACGGAGAGTGACAGCAGTGATCGCAGATAACCTGCCGGCATTCGTTATAATAGTGCCTCTGTTTGTCGGTGTTGTCCTGCCCGTATTTGCACGCCGGCTGCGCCTGGTGGAAGGACTGGTCGTCCTGGCTGAAGCGGCCGGACTTGCAGGCGCCGGCTTTCTGGCTTATATCGTCTTTGCGCAGAAAGGAACGGACTGGGTCTACCAGTTAGGAGGTTGGCCGGCTCCGTGGGGCATAGAACTGACGGTAAACAGCCTTGCCGTGTTTTTCCTGTTGGCCGTAATGGCCGTCAGTCTTCCGATAGCGTTGTTTACCATCGGGAATTTAAAGGAGGAAGTGGGAGGCAACAGGCGGACAGCCAGGTTTTACACGCTTTTTCTGCTGCTGGTGGGTGCGCTTGCGGGCATGGCGCTGACCAACGATCTGTTCAACACGTATGTCCTGGTTGAAGTAGCGACGCTGAGCTGCTGCGGACTGGTCAGTTCGCGCGGCACCCCCAGGGCTGCCGAAGCGGCCTTTACATACCTGATACTGGCGACCCTTGCATCTTCACTCGTAGTGATAGGGATCGGTTTCATATACGTTATAACCGGTCATCTGAACATGGGATTTGCATCACAGGGACTTGCGGAGGTCTGGCAAACCAAGCCTCATGTGGTATGGCTGGCGATCAGCTTTGTCCTGGTCGGGTTCGGGCTGAAATCAGCCCTCTTCCCGCTGCATGTCTGGCTGCCGGATGCGCATTCATCTGCTCCGTCTCCCGCCAGTGCCATTTTGTCGGGCCTTGCAGTAAAGGGGTATATGATCTGCCTACTGAAGTTTTTGTATGTTGTTTTTGGACCAGACCTGATGAAAGAGTTTTCGGTGGACAGGATACTGGTGCTGGCAGGTATGGCCGCGATCATCTGCGGAGCCGTGATGGCTCTCCCGCAGGATAACCTGAAACGAAGGCTTGCTTTTTCCACGGTTTCCCAGGTCGGATATATTTACCTTGGTTTCGGACTTATGGATGAAAACGGTTTGGCAGGTGCACTGTTCTATCTTGCAAGCCACGCGGCGATCAAATCGGCGTTGTTCCTGTCAGCGGGCGCCATGATTTCCGCCACGGGAAAGAAAAAGATAAGTGAGATGGCAGGCATCGGGCGCGAAATGCCATTGACGGCGGCGGCCTTCACGGCAGCCAGCCTGGGACTGATCGGCATACCCATGTTTTCGGGTTTTGTCGGCAAGTGGTACCTGATAACCGGAAGCCTTGATACCGGGGATTTCCTTCCGACAGTCATAATAATTGCGGGAAGCGTGCTCTGCGCCGCCTACCTTTTCCCTGTGATCCGCGTCGCATGGTTTGAATCGCCGCAGACGGCGAATCAGGAAAATACCGCCCAGCTGAAAGGCCCTGGAGCTGCCCAGAAACTGGCTCTTCTGATGCTTATGGCAGTCATATTCATACTCGGGATCGTACCGGGACCTTTCATTGCGCTGGCCAAAAACGCAGCTGCTGAATTGCTGATGTTCAGGTAGGCGAGGGGGAGATTTGCTGATGTTTTATTCTGCCGATGCTTTGAAACTTTATCTTATTCTGGGTTTATCGAGCGGAGCTGCCGGTGGTCTGATCGTTTTGATGATCCCCAGGGACAGGCGCCGCCTGCGTAATATAATAACATTCATATTTGCCGCGTCCGGCGCGGTTTTCAGCTGGCTGACGGCTTTATCGGTATTTGCAGGGAAGGGTGGAAGGGTCGGTTTTGCATCCGGCGAACTGGAGTGGAGTCTTCATCCTGATCCGCCCGGTGCGGTTTTCGGACTTATTGCTTCCACTTTGTGGCTGTTTGCGACCGTATATTCATTCGGATATATGGCGGAGAAGGGCGGACAGCGCGTTTATTACGCTTTTTTCCTGTTCTCGCTCAGTGCAACTGTCGGAGTAGCTTTCGCCGGGAACCTGGTAACCCTGTACCTGTTCTATGAACTGCTCACCCTTGCCACCTATCCGCTGGTGATCCATGAACGCACTCCCGAAGCTTCGGCTGCCGGAACGAAGTACATCATGTACAATCTTTCAGGCGCAGGAGCCATACTTATTGCGATAATAATCACTTACAGGTATGCCGGGAATCCGGATTTTACAGGCGGACCGGTACTGGCCGGTGTAAGCAGCCCGGTGCTTGGCTGGCTTTTGGTCATGTACATCGTCGGTTTCGGAGTCAAGGCCGCGATAATGCCTCTGCACCGCTGGCTGCCTGCAGCCATGGTCGCGCCGACTCCTGTGAGCGCCCTGCTGCATGCCGTTGCGGTGGTCTACGCAGGTGTATTTGGAGTCATCAGGGTCGTTTATTCCGTGTTCGGACGTGAACTTGCAGGACAGTTAAGCATCAGCCGGGTACTTCCGTGGGTTGCGGCATTCACCATACTGGCTGGTGTTATCATTGCGCTGCGGCAGGATGTTTTGAAGCGCAGGCTGGCATATCAGACCGTCAGCCATCTCTCATATATCCTGCTTGGAGTATTTACACTGCAGCCGTGTGGGCTGGCCGGAGCAATGATGCAGATGATCACTTATCCGTTTATGAAAATGACGCTGTTTTTCTGCGCAGGGATCATTGCCAGGCAGACCGGCGAGACGAGGATCAGCAGGATGGCCGGAGTCGGCCGGAAGCTGCCGTGGACGATGGCCGCTTTCGTGGCTGCGACCCTTGGGATGGCAGGAACGCTGCCCATGAGCACATTCTGGGGCAAATATTACCTGATGAAAGGCAGCGTGGCAGGCGGCATGTGGCCGTTCGCCCTGGTGCTTGCAGTCAGCGGCCTCATCAATGCCGCGTGCTTCATACCTGTTGCAGTGGAGGCATTCCGCGGCGATAAAACGCCGTCATGCAAAGAAAAAGACGGATGGACTGCGCTGATGTTCGCACCGACCGTGGTCCTGGTGGTTATATCTATCGTGACCGGACTTGTGCCGGGAATCGTCTGGCCGGGGGTCGAGGCCGTGACAGACTGGTTCTTTGGTTGATGGGAGGTAAAGTTGTGTTGATCGCATTGATCATAGCAATACCGTTGACAGCAGCATTCGTTCTGCTCCTCATGAGGCGCAGGAATCCCAGGTATTTACCGGCCGTGGCTTCGGTACTTGTGCTTGTATTAAGCTGCCTTCTGCTGAAAAGCGTTTTCAGCGGGGATACCTTCAGTTTCCGGATACCTCTTCCGGGACCTTATAAACCTGTATTCAGTGCCGATGCAGTAACTTCGGTATTTGTCGCGCTCGCCGCATTCGTGTGGCTGGCCGTATCCATATATGCGCCGGGGTACATGAAACATGAAAAAAGGCCGGAAAGCTTTGATGTCTGGACACTGTTCACGCAGACAGCAGTCATGGGAGTTTTCCTTGCCGGCGATTTTCTGACGATGCTGCTCTTTTTCGAACTGATGACCGTTGCATCGTATTTCTGGGTCATCCATCGGTGGGACCGGAAAGCGGTCAGAGCAGGGTACCTTTACCTGTTCTTCAGCCTGGCTGCCGGCTTCCTGGTGACACTCGGGATAGTGATGACCGGTGAGGCGACCGGTGTCCTGCCTGCTGTAGGGAATGGTCCGGCGTCGCCATATGATACGGGACTGTTCGGCTGGGGAATCGCCCTGTTTGCCTTTGGATTTGCTATAAAGGCCGGCATCGTGCCGCTTCACATATGGCTCCCGCATGCACACAGCGCAGCGCCGACACCTGCCAGCGCACTCCTGTCCGGTCTGCTTATCAAGGTGGGAGCATATGGCCTGTTACGGACGGGCGAGATCGCCGGTTTGGGCCAGGAAGTGGGAAACGGGACTGAGTGGCTTGGGCCGGTTCTAACAGCTGCAGGGATCTGCTCGATGCTGATCGGCGTCATTTCAGCCTTGCTTCAGAGCAACGCGAAACGGCTCCTGGCATACCACAGCATCAGCCAGATGGGCTACATCGTGTTCGGACTTGGTATCGGTCTTTACCTGGGAGAAGAAGGCGGCATGGCAATTACCGGCGCAGTGTACCATGTAATAAACCACGCCTTGTTCAAGGCTGCCTTGTTCCTTGGCGTAGGTATCATATATATAAGCACGAATGAGACAAACCTTTACAGGCTTGGCGGCCTGCTGCGCCGATTTCCGGTGACTGCGGCACTGATGCTTGTCGCTGCCCTGGGGATAACAGGTGCACCGGGACTGAATGGTTATGCAAGCAAGACATTGCTCCACCACGCTGCCGGGATCGCTGCAGAGACCGGTTCTCCGTGGCTGGCGTGGGCGGAGCGGCTGTTCGTGGTGACCGGTGTGGGCACGGCTGCATCATTTGCCAAGCTGTATTACCTGTTGTTCCTGAGGAAACCCGGTGAAGAAGCACACCGTGGTAAACATAGCGATAAAAACTCGCCGGATGCCCGGGAACATCAGGATATGCCGGCAACAGCGAAAGCCCTGTCATGGATGCATGCCGCCATGGGTCTTCTGGCTGTTGCCATTGTTGGTATCGGTGCTGCACCAAAATTCTTTGCGGATAAACTGGTCATGCCTGTCGTACGTGCCCTGGGTGCCGGGCATGGAGCTGTCAGCCTTGCGGACCTTGCATCTCCGCTTCATGGTGATTTTACGTTCTGGACTGCCGGAGACATTCTGAGCATAGTCATTACTTTGATCGCAGGTGTGCTGGTCTGCATGGCAGGTCTCAGGTTCGGCATATTCCACTGGAAGCCTCCGGTCTGGCTTACAGAGGAAGGCCTGGGCAAAATTGCCGCAAAGGGCATACTGCGGTTGTGGGATGAAGGAGCCAGGGAATACCGCGTTATCGCCGACAATGCGCATGAGTCAGGGGATGCGCTGAAAAACAGGCTTTATTCCTTTGTGCGGAAGTTCGACCGGGCCAGGAGCGGTACTGTCGGCAGGGTAACGGTAACGGGGATCAGCGCCGATGCGGCATTGCTGTTCGTGATACTGGCTTTGCTGATAGTCTGGTACATCCTGGCACATCCGGATGTACCAGAGTCATGGCTCAGGTTTTTTGCCCCGTAGCAGGTAATCAATACTGCTGTATCGAAAATAACGAACTCCGCCTTGGAACGGTCCGAAGCGGAGTTTTTTACTCCTGCGCGTTATCATGTATGGCTGTGCCTTGTCCCGTGCGTCGTCATTCACGGTGCAGACCAAACAGTTTCAGAAGCCTCTGCGGGAATGTCAGCTGTGCAGGCTCCCCTGCGGCATCATCCGCGGTTTTCGGTATGCTTATGGCGTCCGTCCTCAGCACGAACTGGACTGCCGTAACATTGGTGTTCTTCTCCGATACGAAGGAGACCGGTTTTTCATCGGCACCAAGGATGCCTTCGAGCAGTTTGTCTATTTCTTTTTCTATTTCCGAATCGATGCCGGATGTACCGTCGCGCAGCTTACCTGTGCCGGCCTTGTATGAAGCGAGGCCGTCCCGCAGCTTCTGCACTGCCGAATAAAGGTCTGTTCCAGCCTTGAACAGTTCATTCGAGGATGCTGCCAGCATGGCAGCCGACGAGCTGAATTCGCTGGCGCCCGTTGCAAGTTCCCCCGCTCCGGCTCCCAGTTGCGCAACGCCATCCGTATAACCTTCAAGTCCCTGTGTAAACTGCACGACCCCGTCAAGCTGCTGTTTCACATCCGAAAGTGCATCCGAAAGCCCGGGCAGCTGCGAGATGCCCGGCATCTGTGAAAGCTGTGAAAGCACATCGGTATAATTCTCCGGGGTAAGATCCGGCATCCTCTGGTCTATCTCTTTCAGCCTTGCATTGACGGCATCGAAAGTTGCCTGTTGTATTGCGTAAGCGCCGCTCATGATTATGGCGTTCTGCCCTGACAGTTCCCTGAGGCTGTCTCTCAGCGCTGCCGCTCCTGCTTCCAGCTCGCCGGCTCCCGAAGAAAGCCGGCTGACGCCGTCATTGAAAGCCTTAAGCCCATCCGTGTATTTACGCATCCCGTCTGACAACTGTTCAAGTCCGGCAAGCAATTCGCCTGCACCGCTGTCAAGCTCCTTTACCGCGTTTGCCAGCTGGATGATCCGGTCGCTGAACACGCCGGTATCTGCCTCGATCCCGAAGGCCAGCCTTATACCATTAATTGTGACCGAATCCATCCCGAAATCACGTACATAGGCTGTTACGGCCAGATCAGCATCTTTCCCGGGCAATACGGTCCAGGTGATCTGCTTTTTGCCGCCTGCTTCCGCAATGACAGCATTTTCGGCTACTATATCCGAGCAGAGCCGGCTGTTGAGTGGGAGTGATACCTGAAGGGCATAATTGCCGAAGAAACTGCCTGCGAATTTATCATTCCGCCTGACTGACAATGCGATTTTCAGCCTGCCGCTTTTGCCTGCAAGTTCGCATGCCGGCAGTTCACTGCCGTCCAGGTAATACTTTATTTCGAAATTCCATGGAAGCTCCTTCTTTTCAAGTGTCCCCTGGTAGTAGAATTTTTCTGCATCCGTTTCTATGGTGATTTTATCACCGTCCCGGACCAGTTTTTCAGACGTGGTCAGGTTCCGGACCTCGGAATAGCTGCCGTAATCTGTAATGGAGCCGCCGTTGAATATGTTCACTACATACAGGCTCCTGACAGATCCGTCATGTCCGAGTATCCCGTAAACAGCTTCTTCCTTGGGGGATGGAGGATCCTGCCCCGATACTGGAGAAGCAGTTGCTCCATCCTGTCCCGGTGAAGCGGTGGTACCTTCACCTGGCATGACCGGGGCATCCACGTCCGATACATCCGCAGCCGAAGAGGACATTGAAACCGGGGCTGAGGCTGAAACAAGCAGTATCATCATTATCAGAAACAGCGGGATTGTTTTCTTCATCTGATATCACTTCCTTTACCATTTTTTGCACCATGGAAACCATTGTTTAGAGTCGTTTTCCGTATGACACCGTCGAACAGTACGAGCAACGCAGGGAGCACACAGGCGACCATGACGAAGGACAGCAGCGTGCCTCTTCCCAGGAGTATGCCCAGTTCGATTATGATGGGGTTGTTTGACGTATATGCCAGAGTGAATCCGGAGACAGCCAGGGTGACTGCCGAGATGAGGACGGCCACGAGGTTGTCAGAGATCGTGATGCGCATGGCTTCTTTCTTCGGATACACTTTTCGGTTGCCCAGATAAGTATTCGCGATCAGTATGGCATAGTCCACGGTCGCCCCGAGCTGCACGGTGCTGATTATCAGGTAACCGACGAAGTTCAGCGGTTGTCCTGCGAAATACGGGAACGAGAGATTGATCCATATCGCCGTTTCGATGGTGAACACCAACAGGAAAGGCAGGCTGGCGGACCGGAAAGTCACAAGCAGCACAAGGAATATTCCAATGATAGCTATGAGGCTGACGCGCCGGTTGTCTACCGAAACGATATCCCTCATGTCATACAGGGACGCGCTCTGGCCTGCCAGCCAGTATTCGTCATAATATGCCGACGCCGTGTCCAATACGCTGCGGACGGTATCGAAGGCCTCGTCGCCTTCGTCCTCAGTATCCGTGTTTATGATTATCCGTGCGTAATGTTCGGAATAGAACTGCTCCAATGCCTCGTCGGGAGCGAATTCTGCCGGTATCTGCGCTCCTACGGCCGTCGTGTATGATATGACACCAGTTACATGAGGCAGCCTGGAAAGCGCGTCCGACAGTTCTGCTTCGGTGCCCGTATCCCCTTTGGGCACGAGCAGTGCCAGCGTATTCTGCCTGCCGAATTTTTCCTCGATGAAAGCCGTGTCTTTGCCGACTCTCGTAGCTTTCGTCACATTGCCCGTGCCATACATGAAATCGGCTCCGGACTGTGCCAGGAAGCATGGTATTGCTATGATGAGGACAAGTACCAGGAAAGGTATCCTGATCTTCATAAGCACATTTCCTGCCCCTTTGAAGTCCGGAAGCAGTTTCCTGTGCCTCGTTTTGTCGATGAGCCTGTATAAGGTCAGCGTCAGTGCCGGCAGGAACACCATGACTGAAATGAAGCTGAATATTATCCCTTTCAGCAGATTGAGGCCCAGGTCCGCACCGATGCCGAAACGCATGAATATGAGCGCCGCGAATCCGATCATCGTAGTTGCGGCGCTTGCTGCCACCGTTGAAAGCGATTCCTTCATGGCGAGCTTCATCGCCTTTTCGGGTTCGACTGTCAGCCTGTGGCTGTTGAAGCTGTGGAGCAGGAAAATCGTGTAATCCAGTGACACGGCAAGCTGAAGGATCGGGCTTACCGTCCTCGTGATAAAGGATATTTCACCGAGCAGTATGTTGGTGCCCATGTTGATGAAAATAGCAACGCCGATAGAAACCAGGAAGAACATGGGCTCTATCCATGAACCGGTTGAGAGGATGAGGATGACAAGCACGACCGGGATCAGCAGCGCCATCGCTTTGACTACCTCTGAAACCGACATTGCCTGTGCCTCTGCTATTGAGACGGCTTCTCCCGCTGCGGCATTCTCTTCGCCTATTGTTTCATATATCGCGCCGACTGCGTCCAGTTCCATTCCGGACCTGACAGTCAGGTTCATCAGCGCGTTATTGTCCTTGTAATAGCTTTCGACGACCGATGTGTCAAGAAACTCGACCGGAGTCGTTTTCAGAGTGTCCAGGCCGACCACGTCGTCAAGCCAGCTCACATCGGCCACGCCTTCTGTTGCAGCGATCTTCGCCTTGTAATCCAGCGCTTCATGTATCGAAACATTCGTGATCATCACCCTGGCATTCGGCATTTCACCGCCGAACTCATCCTTCATTATCCTGATCGCAGTCGTTGACTGTGCATCGGAAGGCAGGTAATCCACCGTGTTGAAATTGACCGGAACGAATACCGAGAGCATCCCGCCGAGCACGGCTGCGATCATGAATGCTGCAAGTATCCATTTTTTATGGATGATCACAGCCTGTGAAAACCTGTCCATTTTGCATCACCCTTTTTGCCAGACACGATGTCGATAATTAACTTTATGTTGAAAATCGACTCTATGTTTAGTTTATATACACTGTGACGTGAAATCAACAAACAGATGATTAAAATATGTATGTTGCTAATCACATGCCGGGGAAGTGTCTGTTATTTTATATTTTTCGCTAAACTGACGTTTATCAGTCCGATACGGGAGTTGTGTCAGATAACCGACTTACCTGGCACGTCGGTTATTTATAGGGTATAATGTTAATACAAAAGGAAAAGAAGGACAGGCAACACATGAGAAAACTGGTCGTAGGGATACTGGCGCATGTCGACGCGGGGAAAACAACATTATCGGAGAGCCTGCTTTACCTTGGCGGAAGGACCAGGAAACTGGGGAGAGTGGACAGGAAGGACGCCTACCTGGATAATTATGAACTGGAACGGGCCAGGGGGATCACTATTTTTTCAAAGCAGGCCGTTTTCGATATCGGGGATGTGCAGGTAACATTGCTGGATACCCCGGGGCATGTGGACTTTTCTACCGAGATGGAAAGGACGCTCCAGGTGCTTGATTACGCGATCCTGATCATAAGCGGGGCTGACGGCATACAGGGGCATACACGCACGCTGTGGCACCTGCTGGAGGTATACCGGATACCAGTTTTTATTTTCATCAACAAAATGGACCAGGCTGGAACCGACAGGGATAAGCTGATGGATGAGATCAAACGGGATCTGGGACATGGATGCGTGGACTTCGGGCAGAGTCGCGGACCCGATTTCATGGAACAGGTGGCGATGTGCGATGAGGAGCTTCTTTCGGAATACCTTGAAATGGGGCACATCGATGAGATGCGGATCAGGGAGTTCATAAGGAGCCGCAGGCTGTTTCCGTGCTATTTCGGCGCCGCCCTGAGGCTCGAGGGCGTCGAAGACCTGATGCGGGGGATCGCGGAGTACGCTGTCATCCCTTCATGGCCAGAGCGATTCGGAGCGAGGGTTTTCAAGATAAGCAGGGACGAACAGGGTAACAGGCTGAGTCACATGAAGATCACCGGCGGTGTGCTCAGGGTGAGGGATGTGGTGAGCAACGGAACCTGGGAGGAGAAAGTCAACCAGATACGCATATACTCAGGTCCTAAGTTCGAGGCTGTGAATGAGGCGGAGGCGGGCACAGTATGCGCTGTGACGGGCCTTACACAGACGAGGCCGGGCGAAGGCCTTGGTGCTGATGAAGGGATCATCACGCCCGTGCTGGAGCCTGTTTTGTCCTACAGTATCATACTGCCTGAAGGAGCCGATCCGAGGGAGATGCTGCCGAAACTGCGCCAGCTGGAGGATGAGGACCCGGCGCTCCGAATCACCTGGGACGAGCAGCTCAGGGAGATCCAGGCGAAGATCATGGGAGAAGTGCAGATCGAAATACTTCAAAGCATTATAAAAGACCGGTTTGGAATCGATGTATCCTTCGATGCAGGCAGGATCATTTACAAGGAGACGATCGCCAATACCGTGGAGGGGGTAGGGCACTTCGAACCTTTGCGCCACTATGCCGAAGTGCACCTGCTGATGGAACCGGGGGAGCCGGGGAGCGGCCTTCAGTTTGCGGTGGACTGCAGCGATGAAGTGCTGGCTCCGAACTGGAAGAACCTGGTTATGACCCATCTCAGGGAAAAAGAGCATAAAGGCGTTCTCACCGGGTCTCCCATAACGGACATGAAGATAACGCTGGTGTCTGGACGGGCGCACCTGAAGCACACGGCCGGCGGCGATTTCAGGGAGGCAACCTATCGGGCAGTGCGCCAGGGGCTGATGGAAGCGGAATCGGTGCTGCTGGAGCCATACTATTCCTTCCGCCTGGAACTGCCGGAAAAGCTGGCAGGGCATGCCTTGGCCGACATAGACAGGATGAGGGGCACATGCACGATTTCCCGCATAGAAAACGGGATCGCGTACATTGAAGGAGAAGCCCCGGTCGCAACGATGAAAAACTACCAGAAAGAGGTCACGGCCTACACCAGGGGACAGGGAAAGATATCCTGCAGCCTGAAAGGATACATGCCGTGCCATAATGCCGGGGAAGTAATCGAAATGATCGGGTATGATCCGGAAAAGGATGCAGAGAACCCGTCAGGTTCCGTGTTCTGCGCAAATGGTTCCGGGTTTTATGTGAGCTGGGACAGGGTAAAGGAATACATGCATGTGGAAAGCTGCTTCAAAAGGGCTGCTGCAGGTGAAGATCCACCAGAGGGAGAGAACGGGGCCGGCGTTTCATTTGCACAGGAGAAATGGCTGTCACCGGACGAAGTTGACAGGATACTTGCCCAAACCTCGTTTGCAAACCAGGGGAAGAGGTCTTCCTGGAAGAAACGGAGAAAAAACCACGTAGTACATGGTGGCAGCGATACACTCAGCAAAGAAGCTGCGCCGGGCAGACCGGCAGTAAACGGGCTTACGGGAGTTGTTCCGGACGCCGGCAGAACATCAGGCACGGCTGCGGAAAAAGCGGAAAGGGAAGAATACCTGCTCGTCGACGGCTATAATATAATACTTGCATGGCCGGAACTGAAAGATATCGCAAAGGACAACATGGACAGCGCCAGGACCAGGCTCCTGGACCTTCTGGGTAAATACCGGGGCATGAGGAAATGCCATGTCATAGCTGTATTTGACGCATACCGCGTCCAGCGGAAAAGCGAGGACGTGCTCGACTATGGCGGCGTCCATGTGGTTTTTACAAGGGAAGCGCAGACAGCGGACGAGTATATCGAGAAGTTCGCCCACGACAACAGGAAGAAATACGACATTACTGTCGCGACGTCAGACAACCTGCAGCAGATAATCATCCTGGGGGCCGGGTGTTCGGTAATATCCGCAGGTGATCTGAAGGAAGAGATCGCGCGGCTCGACGAAAGCATAAGCAGGGTTCTGCGGGACAGGCAATTGCCGCACAGGAACTATCTTGGCGAATTGCTGCCCGATGAAGTGAAAGAAAGGATGGAGGAGGGAACGAGCAACGGTGACGGGCACAGCAGTTGACCGGTAATCGCAGCGATGCGGCAGACACAGGGATGGTTCTCCTGTCTGAGCGGAATAACCGGCTGCCATGCCTGGTACCAGGTTAGCCTATGCAATATAAACTGATCACACTGGATATTGACGGGACGCTGATAAACAGCGAAGGAATAATAACGGATGAGACGGCCAAGGCCATCTGGCGGTGCAGGGATGCCGGGGTCGTGGTCACGATAAGCACTGGAAGGCCCATACAGGGAGTAAGGAACTTCATTGAAGAACTTGGGCTCGATGCGCCGATAATCACTTACAATGGAGCTATGATCGTCGATGCAGTGACCGGAGATATACTGTTCGAACAGGGGATGATGAGGCAGGATGCCGAAAATGTGCTCAGGCTTGGGCTTGAAAGGGATACAACGGTCATAGCGTGGTCTGACAATAAGCTTTACGTGAACAAAATCAACGGCCATGTCGACAGTTACAAAAAACTGTCGGGCGAAGAGCCTGTCGTTTTCACCGACATCACCGACATAGTCGGCCGTGGGGTCACAAAAATCATATGGATCGACGATGTTGACAGAATAGAAGCCTGGAAAAAGGGTATAAAAGATATGGTGAACGACAGTGTGACATATTGCACGTCCCAGCCGCATTTTCTCGAGTTCTTCAGCAGCAGTGTGTCAAAAGCGGCAGCACTGGAGTTCATCGGCAGGCGGCTTGGCATCCGGAGGGAAGAGATGATAGCCATCGGCGACGGATACAATGACCTGTCGATGATAGAATATGCGGGCCTTGGCGTCGCAATGGGGAACGCCGCCGACGGAGTGAAGGCCAAAGCCGATTACGTGACGGCTTCCAATGATGAAAACGGCGTTGCAAAAGTTATATACAGGTTTGTTCTGAAAAATGAGAATTAAAAGGATGGTGACATTCATCAGGGAGATGTGAGGTGACAATGCAAGGGACACTCCTTCATGGCTGAGTATCTCCCAATGCCTGAAGTGTCACCACCTTTAAAACAAGGAGGATAGATATGGACAACTTTACATTCCACAGCCCTACTTATTTCGTGTTCGGAAAAGACCAGGAAAACGAAACAGGAAAGTACGTGAAAAAATTCGGCGGAAGCAAGGTCCTCATCCATTACGGCGGAGGTTCGGCAGTCAGGTCGGGCCTTATTGACAGGGTGAAGGCATCCCTCGAAAGGGAAGGCATCAGCTACACGGAGCTTGGCGGAGTTCAGCCAAACCCGAGGGCCGGGCTCGTTTATGAAGGCATCGACCTTTGCCGGAAGGAAAATGTAGACTTTATCCTTGCTGTCGGCGGCGGCAGCGTTATAGATTCTGCCAAGGCAATAGCGGCAGGAGTACCTTATGACGGCGATTTCTGGGATTTCTACAAGGGCAGGCCCGTCACTGAAGCACTGCCTGTCGGGACTATACTGACGATCTCGGCAGCGGGCAGCGAAGGTTCCCCGAATTCCGTCATAACCAACGAAAATGGCATGTACAAGCGCGGGGCAGCAGGAGAGGCTTTGAGGCCCGTGTTTTCCATACTGAATCCGGCCCTGACACAGACTTTGCCGCCGTACCAGGTGGCATGCGGCATCACGGACATGATGGCTCACCTGTTTGAGCGCTACTTCACAAGGACCAGCCGTGTCGAGGTTACGGACAGGCTGATAGAAGGCCTGTTGCTGGCGATTATAAATGAGGGTCCCAAGGCAGTGAAGAATCCTGCTGATTATGATGCCCAGGCAAACCTCATGTGGGCAGGCATGATGGCGCACAATAATTCGTGCGGTGTCGGCAGGACACAGGACTGGGCAAGCCATGCCATGGAGCACGAGCTTTCCGCACTTTACGATGTCCCTCACGGAGCAGGCCTTGCGGTGGTGTTCCCTGCATGGATGACGTACATGATCGAACACGGCGGCGTGAACAGGCTGGCACAGCTGGCTGTCCGCGTGTGGGGCTGCCAGATGGATTTCGAAAACCCGGAAAACACTGCAAGGGCAGGCATTGAAGCGCTGAAGAGGTTCCTGAAATCCATAGGCATGCCGATAAACTTTGCGGAACTCGGCGCGAAAGAAGAGGACATCGAGGAAATGGCGCACAAGGCTTGCTATGGCAACGAAGGAAGCGGGACCATAGGCGGCTTTGTCAAACTGAACAAGGAAGACGTCATTAACATTTACCGCCACATGCTGTAGACGGTGTCATGCTGCAGCTGTTGAAGGACCCGGAAACAGGCTGTCGATGCGGGACCAGGTTCCTGACCGCGGGACTGGTTTCGGAGCGGAAACAGGCTTCCTGCCATGGAGCGGATCAGGAAAAAAACTGCAGTCAAAAGTCAAAACTGAAGTCAGAGAAAGAGGCCCGGATGTTTCCGGGTCTTTTTTGATTATGCTATTCTGTTGAAATTTGATAATAGCCTGATTGTCACGGCATACTGGCTTTCGGTGCATTTGTGCCGAAAATCCGGCTGTACGGTTATGTGATAAGCTTACAGCTATCAGCAGGGATCGCATATACCCTGAATTCCTCGATGGACAATTTGTATTTTGTGCTTGCGTGGTGATATAATCAGGTTGTGGGTGATCGGGATGACCGAGCAGGAATTCAACAGTATTGTGGTCGATATACATTACTACAACCATCGGATGTGCACGCCTTCGTGGGTCATAGAGGAGCGTGTCAACAGTTTCGTCGACCTTACGTACGTCGTCGCGGGCAAAGCTGAATACACCATAGACGGTGTATGCCATACCGTGCGTGCCGGCGATCTCATCTGTGTACAAAAGGGCTGCCGCGAGTCTGCGGTGGCTGTCCCTGACGATCTGATGGATTGCTACAGCGTCAACGGCTATATTTATGATCTGAACGGCAGGGAGATGGCGCTTCCTTTCAGAACAGTGTCACATGTCGGCGTGCGTCAGGACATAATCGCGCTTTACCAGGAACTTAACACGGCCTGGCTCGTACGCGACCCGGGATACATGACGAAGGCAAGGGCGATCTTCATGCTTATCCTGCAGCGGTTTTACCAGCTGATCTGCCACAGCGGTTACCAGAGGAACTATGACAAGCGTATAAAAAAGGTGCTGCAGCATGTTGTCGACCATTACCATGAACCCCTTACCGTCGCAGAAATGGCAAGGATGGTCAATCTCAGCCCGCTGTATTTCGGCAATTTCTTCAGACAGGAGACGGGACAGACATTCAGGCAATACCTGACGCTGATAAGGCTCAACCAGGCTGAAAGCATGCTTAACAGCGGTATGTATAAAGTGAAGGAAGTTGCTGTCGAGTGCGGTTTTTCAGATGTTTACTACTTCAGCAAGGTGTTCAAGGAGCATTTCGGTGTTTCCCCGTCAGAAGTACTGAAAGCTAAGAGGTAATGGCGTTCCGGCCGGCTCCGGCATTGCAGCCGTCAACTTGTAACCAGTGGATAGATGCGGTAAAATATGATTATACGGTAATCTCAGGACTACATGCGTCCGGAAGACGAAAAAGGAGGAAGGAGAAGATGGCCAGACGGAAAACAAGACCGGCGGCGGTCTGCCTGCTTGTCGCGATGTTTGTGGCAATCGTTCTGACGGGTTGTGGTACGAAAACCGGTGACCAGGCAACACCAGGCACAGTTGCTGAAACGCCGGGCGGACAGGATGAGGTGCCGCCTTCGGCTGAACCGCAGGAAGGGCAGCAGACAGATGTGGATGACCCTTCGGCTGACGGCGGGGGACAGCCGGCGGATGCCGGAGAAACTTCGGGAAACGCGCAGCCGGAGAACCAGGGAACTGCAGGTGAACCAGTACAGGGGCCTGTACAGGGAAATGCGCAGACACCTGCTAACGGGATCACAATACCTGAGGTCAGCATCGAAAAGAAGCCTATACCGGAAAATGAAGCGCTTGCCTTTGTGAAGTCGATGAAAGCAGGCTGGAATCTGGGGAATACATTCGATGCGGTCGATGCGACGTGGCTTTCCAACAAGCTGGATTATGAAAAAGCATGGGTCGGCGTCAAGACTACCGAGGAAATGGTAAAGGCAGTCAGGGATGCCGGATTCAATACCATACGCATCCCGGTATCATGGCACAACCATGTGTCGGGAGACGACTACAAAATCGACAGGGAATGGCTCGACAGGGTGCAGGAAGTTGTCGATTATGCTGTCAGGAATGATTTGTACATAATCATCAATATCCATCACGATATGGGCAAACAGTACGTATATCCTTCAAAGGACTACATGGAGCAGTCATCGCGCTATGTAAGGAGCATCTGGTCACAGGTCGCCGAGCGCTTCAAAGACTATGACCACCGGCTCATATTCGAATCCCTGAACGAACCGCGACTGGTGGGACACAAGAACGAATGGTGGCCGGATCCAAAGGACAAGGATATCAACGAAGCAGTGGAATGCCTGAATGAACTTAACCAGATTTTCGTAGATACGGTGCGTTCCACCGGGGGAAACAACAAAGACAGGTACCTGATGGTGCCGGGCTACTGTGCTTCCTTTGCCGGAGTTACGCATCCGGATTTCAGGATGCCTTCCGATACGGCAGACAACAGGATCATTTTATCCGTCCACGCATACACCCCGTATAATTTTGCACTCCAGGAAGGCGGCGTGCGCACGTTTGACATAAACAGGCGCTCGAGCACCAATGAGATAGATTACTTTATGGACCTGTTATATAACAGTTTCATATCCAAGGGCATCCCGGTCGTGATCGGCGAGTTCGGGGCCCGTGACAAAAACAGCAACCTGCAGGACAGGGTCAACTTCATGGCATATTATGTCGCATCCGCTACCGCAAGAGGTATGACCTGTATAGTCTGGGACAACCATGCATTCACCGGGGACGGCGAACTGTTTGGCCTGCTGGACAGGATAACCGTTAAATGGAGATACCCGGAAATCGTCGAAGCGATGCTGAAATACGCCCAGTAACCGTAATGAGTCATCCTGTCGGCTGGATGGTTTCATATGTGGGACGATGAGCAGGCGCCGGTGTTTGCGTGGTCGGCAAACGCCGGCGTTTGCATGGAAGCGTGGTTATTCCCGGGCAGGCCGGGCAGACTGAAACCTGAAATAAAGAGGCATATTAAAATGGTGATCACAAAGGAAGTGCTCAGGAAAAATGTGGATAGTTTTTGCTTTTGGTTCGGCTGTTTTTGCAGGACTGACAGCCATCCTGTCTAAAATCGGCATCCGGAATACAGACTCCAACGTGGCTACGGCCCTGAGGACGATCGTAGTTCTCGTTTTTTCATGGCTGATGGTTTTTATAGTCGGATCACACACCACGATACCCGATATCAGCGGTTACGCGCTTTTGTTCCTTGTTCTGTCCGGTCTTGCCACGGGCGCATCATGGCTGTGTTACTTCAAGGCGCTGCAGCTGGGTGACGTCAACAAGGTCACGCCCATCGACAAATCAAGCACGATACTGACGATGATAATGGCTTTTATCTTCCTCGGGGAAGACATAACGCTGATCAAGGTGGCTGCCATAGTCCTTATAGGGGTCGGAACATATCTTATGATCCAGAAGAAGGAACCGGCGCATCAGTATAACAGCAGGGACAAAGGCAACCGGCTCTGGTTCATATATGCTGCCGGCGCCGCGGTGTTTGCCAGCCTGACATCCATACTTGGGAAGATCGGGATACAGGGAGTCGAATCGAATCTTGGCACTGCAATAAGGACTATAGTGGTCCTGATCATGGCATGGATCATCGTTTTCGTGACAAAAAAACAGCACACCATAAAGGATATCGACGGCAAAAGCATGCTGTTCCTTGTGCTGTCCGGTTTTGCAACGGGCGGCTCATGGCTGTGTTATTACAGGGCGCTCCAGGACGGGCCTGCCAGTGTCGTGGTACCGATAGATAAAATGAGCATCGTTCTGACCATTGCCTTTTCCTTCCTGTTCCTGAAGGAGAAGCTGACCGTAAAGTCGCTGGTCGGCCTTGTCATGATATCGGCCGGCACATTGTCGCTGCTGATATGACGATGCTGCGGTTTCCGGCGGTTCCGGACCGGACTGCTGCCTACCGTCTGATGGCTGCCGGATTTATCATCTTAACCTGTATTTATATATTCAGTGATGGTGCCCTGCAGCTTCAGCTTCTGCCTTGGTCTGGTGCACGGTGCCATGCGGATGCTCAGGCGGCGCATATATTGAGTAAAGCTTCAGGGGCTTGTTTCCCGTATTGACCAGGTTGTGCCATTTGCCGGCAGGCACGACTATGATGTAATCATCGTCGACGTAGCGCTGGAAATCCAGCCTGTCCCTGCTGTCGCCCATCATTACGAACCCGTGGCCATCCTCGATGCGGATGAACTGGTCCACGTCGGGATGCATTTCCAGCCCGATGTCTTCGCCGGGCCGTATGCTCATAAGCGTGACCTGCAGGTGCTTTCCCGTCCATAAAGCGGTGCGGAACGTGTTGTTCTGCGAGACGGCTTCCTCGATATTGATGACGAACGGGTCCGGGCCGTAGTCCTTTATGACGGGACGGGAGCTGCCATACCCGGTTCCGTGCATATAGTACATGCCCTGGGCGGTACAGGGGCATGGATTCTGATATGCGTTGTAGTACGGGTTCTGATAAATATACGGATTAACATACGTATCGTAGTAATGGTTCATGCCGTTTGCCTGCGTTTTGCCGTACTGGGGCGGCAGGAATGCATTGTTCAGGCCGTACGGGTTGTACATGTTCAGCATAAAATCCGTCCTTTCCATAATTATGGTTCACGTTTTATTTTATGCTTTATGTCAATGAGCCGTGCAGGCCGATGATTTGCCCGATTCTGCAGGCAATCTGTTTCCCGGGATCCGATTTCCCATGAGATCATAAAATCCGGGTTATGATAAAGTCCGATATGCCCGTTACCTGGTTTTTTTTCCATACCGGCCAGTTCACAACAGGTTCATACCCAATTGCGAAATAAAATTCGTTTGCTCCACCCGTCACATGCGTGGCTCCTTTTAGTAC
>Ga0209508_1001122_pt1 | contig 22095 bp, 25 predicted proteins | sample AD_UKC129_MetaG_FD_184427 | JGI IMG/M metagenome (GOLD analysis project Ga0209508, IMG submission 184427) | Active sludge microbial communities of municipal wastewater-treating anaerobic digesters from Canada - AD_UKC129_MetaG (SPAdes) (version 2) | ecosystem: Engineered > Bioreactor > Anaerobic... | reverse complement strand
AGCAGTAAACGGCGTAAAAGTGCCTGCTAAGGCCGAAATGTGCAGGATAAAGGGGTGGCTCGTCATTACGAGAAACGGCGTAAACGAGTACGCGGACTTCGTCTCGTTTTGCGATTCCATGTCGCCTGACGAGATAATCGAAGCTCTATCGAAGTTTGACGACTGCTACCCGCAGCCCGAGCGTTCGGAAAAGGCGCTTTTTCAGCTAATACGGATGTTAAGCGACCCGAAGCCCTACGACCTTACGGACGAAAGGAAACGCAACGTGCCCTGTTCCTGGGAATACGTCCTTGAAAGGTGCCAAAGGATAGCGGACATCATGTTCGATAATCTCATGCTGAAGGGCAAAGAAACCGCCAAAAACGGCGAGCCGAAAACTGAACACCGCCACGTTGACGACGACTTTAACATGACGCCGCCGGGCATTGAAGACGTAATACTGCGCGGCAGTTTCGAAGACGCAAAAATGCTTGCGCGCAGGATTGCAAAGGACCCTTTCGGCGAAACTGCCGGGCACCTTGAAGCGATACTTAAAGCTGTCCCCGAAGAGCTCGGAAGCTACGGAATCGTTTGGTCAAGGTTTTTAAAACGGGCAAGGACGAAGAGCTTGTACGTAAGATTTAAAGATCAGATATGAGCAAACCTGCAAAATTTAAAGGCAAGACAGATAAGGCGGAAACCTAAAGTTAACGAATGATGTCAAGGTAACTGTCGTCATTTATCGCTTCTTCCTTCTGTCTTAAGGATTCATTTGCATTTTCAACCATGGCGTCAAAGAGATCCATCAGCTCTTTTAGTATGTCTATCGTTTTAAATTTATAAAAGTATCTTTCGCCTTTTTTGCCGGTTTTTTCGTCATCGGGCGAGATCATTGCTAAGTACAGATACTTCCCGTCGAAAACGAGTGTCAAATCACGGTAGCAGTCAAGCAACTTTACGTTCTTTAAGTCTTTCGGCTCCTGGCACGGCTTAGTCATAACAGTTTGTAGCAACATAAAATATGCGTACTCATATTCAAGTGGTTCATGTAAGAGCAAATTACTATATAGACTGTACGCCGTTGAAACGTGCGCCCTCGGAACCGCCAGAGAATACTCGCCCCTGTAGTCGTTTTTTCTGTTAAGCAAGCCGTATTCCATCTTAAAGACCATGACGGGAATGTTCTTTCGGCAGCACATGTACTCTATAAATGCCGCTTCAAATGCCGCTTTAACCTCCGCGCGCTGAGGCATGTTCCAGATCTTTTGCAGGATATTGAGCTTGCTCATCGTCGGATGTTCTTTTATGTCGTGCCATAGCCTGCAGCCGTTGGCAATTTCGCCTTTGCAGACTTCCACAAAGTCCTGATACTGAAATTCCCTCTTCACGGCAAAGGCCCGGCCAAACTCCTTTGAAATTACCTTTCCGCCGTTTAATCCCAGTAGGCACGATGAAGTCCTCTCCAGCGGATCGAGGCAATCCAAACACTGAGAGACGGTCCGGGCGATTTCCGGCCGGTAAAGATAAGCGTATATGTAACATAGCGGCAGGGAGTTGACGAAATTGCCCTTTTTGCCCGCTTTGAGGCTGTTTAAGACGGCCTCGTACCATTCGAGGAGCAGGTCTCCTGTGCCAGACATGTTGCTGCAGTAAACGCCGTATATCCCGTCGGCCTCTTCGAAAGAAATATCTTTGCCTTCCTTCAGGCGATCTGTGCATCCTTTAAGCTCGTCTTTAGTCATTTTATCCGTCCTCCGCTTGGGTCATTGCTCGTCTTCGTCAGATGGACGCATAAAAAACTGAAAAACGTTTTGCTCCTCTAAGGCCTTTGGGGCATCGCTAAGTTTGATCGTCCTTCCCTTGATCTTTAAATATAATAAAAATATCACGGCCATGAAAACGGAGCTCAGCTTCGGGTACTTCAAGGACAGCAACGCAACAGGCCCTAAATCATCTTCGTAGGGCGCGAATTGGAAAAAGACCAGGCTCGGCTCCCTAACTACCCTCTGCACCAATCCCCTTAGCTGTTTGAAGGTCATAAAATTTTCCGGATCTTTTTCGCTGAGCAGCTGCAGCGTAAGGAGGCAGTCTATCATGGCGACGTTTAAGCCTCTCTCCCCTTTAATGCCGCTTTTCAGCCAGTCTTGGACGGAGCGGAGGCTTATGCCGAAAAGAGTCGCAAGCTCGTACTTGTCCAGTTCAAAGTCTTTCTGTATTTTCAGGATAACTTCCGCGGGAACTAAGATATCTCGTTCTTCCACAACACTCACTCCCTTAAAAGGCAACATATGATACCGTACATCGTGCAATTATACCAATTATAACTGCTGGATATATTGCAGTCAAACCTTGAAGTTGTACGTGTAAAACTTCATATTCCAAACTTTCCTCCACAGGCGAAATGCCGACTGCCCAAATTGTGCGGCAGCCGGCACCCGCAGTCCTTAAAACTGGACGTCTTCTGCGGCTTTCAAAATGTCTGTGTAAGAGAACTTTTCCCAGTCTATCTTTTTGTAAATGGACCTGCTGAACTTAAAGCGCACTTCCTGACGCCACTCTATCGGCCCTCCGGGCCTGCTGTAATAAGGGCACTTTATCGTAAAGGAGCACTCATTCAGCCACGGAAGTTCTTCGTAGAGCCGTTTCAACTTCACTGTGCAATACATTTTAATCTGGTCAAAGCTTTTAGACGCATTGCCAGGCATAAAAAAGCACGTAACATCTGCGTTTCCCGAGGTGATTCCACGGTGGGTCAGCTTGACGTTTGCTCCCTCAAGGAAGCCATAGGTATACGAAAAATCTTGATCTGCCAATATGCGCGTAACCTGGTCAGCAGCTTCCCTTTCCGAAGGGACCTTGGGCAGATTGCACCAGATGACGTATGCCAACAGGGCAACGAGGGCCGACATGCTTATTATCGCAGTAACCTTCCAGACGTTTCTTTTGGGCCTGTATGCGCTCGATTTTTCGATAATCTCCCAAACCTTTCTGATTTCGTCCGACACTTTAAAACCCCCAATCACGACATGCTTTCTCGAAACGTCATGAAACAAGACCTTCAAGAGGCCGCTTTGCCCGGGATTTATTTCCAATCGCAATCGTCAAGCATAGATTGCTCGAGGTCGTCTTCGTCATGCATGAAGGGCTCCGGATCAAAGCCGTCTCCCTTTACATCTTTCGGCGTCGGAGCTATCAGGGCCGCTATTGTCTCGTCGGCCTTTTTTGAGTGAAGAGTCAGTTCTCTTGGAGTCGCCAGGGCAATTGACACTTCGACCATATGCCAGTCTCCCAACTCCCAGGCTATCCCGCTTCCAAAGGGCAGAACGTCAGGCCTTTCGTAGGCTAATTTCGGCAGGTACTCAAAACCCGTAGTCTCGCGCGCCATCTTCATGAAGTAAAGAAGGGCGTGGCGGCCGAAACCAAAGACTACGGAATCCGAATCGGCCACCGGTCTGCACGAGGAGCAGACGGCATTCCAGTCCGTCTTTTTTATGATTTCCCTGAAGCAGTCAGCTTCGGGAACTAGCAGTATGGAGTCTTTCGCAAATATGACGGAAAGAAGATTTAAAACAAGCTCAAGCTCCACTTCATCGTAGGCCGGCGCATATATTGCGAGAGGCCGTTTGCTGTCGTTTATGGGAGCAGTCCTTTCTGAGCTGGATATCTGAAACAGCGGCTCTAAATACGACTGTACCACCGAAAGCATGCAGGAGGCCGTCCGTTTCGCGTTGTTGAATATCATGGTCTCAATGGTCTTGTCGGGAAGATATTTCTCCCACCACTTTTCCTTTTCCAGGCTTGCATACACCTTCTCTGCCATCTCAGAGTGAATCGTCTTTATCCTGCCGGCTAAGGACATATATGGCGGCGGTGTGCTTCTTCTCGCAAAAGCCTCGGCCTTAGCGGCTGTCTTGGCGATCGCTTCGATGCACATTTTCGCGCTCGTTTCCCAGAACGGCTCATTGACGCTCCGTATGACTTCGTCAGGCACCAACGCCCTTGCCAACTCCCTCGCAGCCAAATTTGTGTCTCCCATCGCAACCATGACGTCTTGAAAGAAGTCAACGGCAAAGTCCTCGACATACCCCGGCGCCAGGACGTCTGCGCCTTTGAGGATGCCGAGCGCATCGGCGTCTGATGCCAGCAATATAACCTTTTTCTCCAAGCCCAGATAGTATTCTGCCTTTTCGGCTATGAATGCCAGCCTTTCTCCCTTTCTGTCCCCCAAAAAACAGGATTCAATTTTCATCTCCGCCACCCTTTCTTTGTTATGAACTAAGTTAATGCCAATTATACAGGTTCTTGGCAATATGTCAACAACAATGAATAAATATTAGGCAACTGTTTCTACGAATATTCAATATACTTCTCAGCATAGTCAATCAACTTCGGAAGCTGTCCTTAGCCAAGTTGGAATCCGTCGTCAGATGAGCGAGCATGCAGTTTGTTATGGTGATATAATGTTTAAAATACAAGCTAAAATCTCTGTTAACTCAAGAAAGGAGCAGTAAGCCAATGCAGACGGAACCTCGTTTTTTGACGAAAAGCCTCTTCAGCCTCGCAATGACCTGTCCTACCAAGCTGTACTACGCAGGGAAAAAGGAGTACGCCAACAGGACCCTGGACGATCCCTTTTTGCAGGCACTAGCCGATGGAGGCTTCCAGGTGGGAGAACTGGCAAGGGCGTATTACCGCCAGGAAGGGAAAGCCGTAACGATCGATGAGGTCGATCATTGCAGCGCTACGCGCATGACAGACAAAATGCTTCAAAATGATTCGGTCGTCCTCTTTGAGCCGGCCTTCATGCATGAAAACCTCTTCGCGCGGGCAGACATCCTGAAAAAGGAAGGAAATACCCTGCACCTGATAGAGGTAAAGGCAAAATCCTACGATTCCACGAGACAGGCGGACTTTTGGAGCAACAAGGGAACGCTAAGGTCCGAATGGAAGCCTTACCTGCTTGACCTCGCTTTTCAGTGCTTTGTGCTCCGCAGGGCCCTGCCCGATTACGACGTAAAGCCCTACCTCATGATGCCGGACAAGGCTAAAAAGTGCCCCACCGACGGCTTAAACCAAAGGATACGGATAAAAAGGCTCCCTGACGGCAAGGGCGTCGAAATCCAAAGCAACCTTACCGATGACGACTTAAGCGAGCGCATTCTTGCAGAAGTTCCCGTCGAAGAAGCCGTGCGTTCAATCCTTGAGGGCAAGGTAGACGGCCCTCACGACATGCTCGACGGCAAAAATCTGGAGGAGGTTATATTTAGCCTTGCCGACTTTTACTTGAGAGATAAAAAAATAAAACCTCAGCCCGGCGCAAAATGCCAGCACTGCGAGTTTAAGGCTAGCGAGGAACATATACGGCAGGGTCTTTGCTGCGGCTTCAGGGAATGCTGGAAGGAAAGCTTTGGCCTGACGGACGACGATTTTAATAAGCCGTTGGTCCTTGACCTGTGGAACTTCCGCAAAAAAGACGAGCTGATCTCCAAGGGTAAAATATTTCTGGCCAGCATTGAAGAAAAGGACCTGCCCCAGTCAAAGAAAAAAGGCAAGGGCCTTTCGATGACCAAAAGACAGTGGCTGCAGGTAGAAAAGGCACAAAAGGGCGATAGCAGCCCGTACATTGATAAAGAAGGGCTTAAAGGCGAGATGCAGTCCTGGAAGTTTCCGCTTCACTTCATAGACTTCGAGACCGCGATGGTCGCCATACCCTTCAACAAGGGACGCCGTCCCTACGAGGCGATCGCCTTTCAGTTTTCACACCACATCGTAGATGAAAGCAGAAATGTCAGCCATGAAGGACAGTTCATCGAGCCCAGTCCGGGAGTTTTCCCAAACTACAGCTTCGTCCGAGACTTAAAGGGCCAGCTTGAAAATGACAAAGGCACGATATTCAGGTACGGAACTCACGAAAACACCTATTTAAACCTTATAATGGCGCAGCTTCAAGAAGACCCGCAGCCCCCCTCAGACGCCAATGACCTGATCTCTTTTATAGAGGGCATCACCGCCGGTCCGAGAACCATGGTCGATATGTTAGACCTGGTAAAAAGCTACTACTACGACCCGGCCACGAAGGGCTCCAACTCCATCAAGGCAGTGCTTCCGGCAATGCTCAACGCTTCCTCTTTCCTGCAGGAATTTTACGGCAGGCCCATATACGGCGCCAAAGACGGCGTCAAAAGCCTGAACTTCAAGGACTGGACCTGGGTGGTAAAAGAAGGCGGCCGCGTCCGCGACCCGTACAGCCTGCTTCCAAAGATCTTTGAAGGCCTCGACGAAGAGGAGATCGAGGGCTTCCTGTCGGGCTTCGACGAGATACACGAAGGCGGGACGGCTACCATGGCCTGGTGCAGGATGCAGTTTTCGGAGATGAGCGACGATGAACGGAAAATGATCAAGGAGGCCCTACTAAAATACTGCGAACTTGACACGCTGGCGATGGTCATGATCTGGCAGGGATGGGCAGATATGGTGGGCGCTTAAGGATCTAATAGATAAAAACATCAATGGCCCTCCGGCATCATGCAAAAAACAGCTGGAGGGCCAATAAAATTTGTAAGCACGGTAATCCACATGTTGAACTTCACTCGCACCTCTCCCACAGCTTCGCCAGCCTGTTTATCCAGCCGCGAAGGAAGGTGCGAAAAGTCTCCTTGCTTGCTGCAAGGCTCTGGTAGTAAAGCGTCCGCTGCCACAGGATGACGGCGCACAGTGACCTTAAAGCGTCCGAATGTTCGGCAACGGCCGCTAAAGTCTTTTTTCCGATGATGCCGTCGGTTGCCAGCAGTGCCTTGCCTTCGTTTATCACGTTTAGTGCCTCCTGCAGGAACTTAACGCCGCGCCTTACGCCGCAGTTTACGGCGCCGTCAAACACAAGCAGGTCGACAGGGCTTGGCAGCTTGTCGCAGCCTGCAGACTTCCAGTAAAAGGTTTCGTATATCTTTAAAGCCTGCTCGGCCGTGAGATCTCTTACGTGCTCGGGAAGATTCGGGATTGTCTTTCTTGCCTGCTTTAAGGTGGCCGTGGTTATGCCGTAGTTTGTGGCACCTCCTGGATCGTTTGGGTGATCAACGTAGCCGCCCTCAGCGGTCAAGATAAAAAGTTCAGCCTCTTTAGTCATCTTCCTACTTCCTTTCTCCTGTCCTGTAAAGTTCACATTCAATGCACTTCTTCAAGCCGGCCTGCAGCTCGTTAATTGCTTTTGTGAGCTCGCTCATGCGCGTTTCCATGCGCACGAGCAGGTAAGCTGCCACGGCTATCGAAAACGTCGTCTGCACTGTCGAAGTAAAAAACTCTTCCAAGATTTCACCTCCTATTTCTTATAATCAAAGGCGGGAAGCAGCGCTCCCGCCGTTATCGCAAACGCACCACATAGGCACCACACAGGTAGGATAGCCTCTTTTAAACGAGCACCGTGGTGCCGGTCTCTACGAGCTCGGCCTTAATAATTCCTGTGGGCGGTATGCCGAAAATGCTTTTATTAACTATGGTCTGCATCGCTGCTTCGACTTCCTCGGGAAGCAGTCCGTCCTTTACGTCGGAGATAGTCAAAGTCCACGGGCCGTCTTCGGTCTCAAAAGTCATCCTAAGCCTTCTGGTCTGTTTAGGTTCCATTACGTTTCACCTCCCTTCGGTTAAGTGTGCTAAAAGCTTACTGCACTCTGTCCGTGTCTACCTTTTGGATCTCGACCAGCGGGTACGCCAAAAGTCCGGCTATGGCGTTTGCCACCGCCTGCACGTCAGTTGCCTCAGCCGCCACGTCGATGCCGGCTATTGACTTGCTCCTGAGCTTAGGCTTACCCCACTCGTCAGCACCAGTCCTGAGCCTCAAGGTCAGACGGCTTGCTATAGGCTGATATTCTGCCATCTTTATCCCCCCTTTCTTAAATGACTTTAAGCTCACAATACACTGGAGTGAAGATGCATTCAATTCGCATAATTTACGCGGTAACAGGAAAAAAGCTGCGGACTTGCGGACAAAAATCTTACGCACCTTCATTGAGGAGCTTTCACGGCCGCCACGAGCGCGCAGGTTGCCGCAATCAGGCCCTTCAATTTATGGCGGCCAGGAAAAGCGGACGTGCCCTGCGCGCTCACTGGCGGCCTAGCCCCGTCGGCGCCATGCGCAAAGCCTGCGCTGCCAAAGCGGGCAAAGGCGCAGATGGCGCATGGCCTGCCGACGGAGGGCAAAGGTAAAGGGTGGGAAGCGGTCGCAGGGTTCAAATCTCATGCTGCCTCAAGGCCTGGAGGTTGCCCGATGCCTCGCTTCCGCTCCCGCGCTTTAGCTCGCTCCTCCCCACCCGCCCCCGCTCGCAAAAGCGCGTGGTCGCTTCGCACGGCATCGGCCTTCATAGCCCCCCTCTCCCTATGATCTCCCGATCCTCGGGATCTCCCCCCAAAAGGGGGGGAGAAAACAAGGAAACATCACATTTTCCACCCCCCAAACGGTGGGCGGACTAAAAAGCATGCTCGAGCAGTCGCACTGTCAAGTGCAAGCCCTTCGGGTCGGCTGCGCCGACGCTTGACAGTGCTCCTTTGCTCTCGCAAAGACAAAGGCGTCCGCCCCCGTTTGGGAAAAAATGTTTAAGTTTCCACTTCTCTGTCGTGCTCGGGCTGCCTTCGTGGGCGCGCTCGTTGGCGCGCTGTTGCCTGTGTGGTTTCTCTTTTCCCGCTCGCTTGCTCGCGGGAGGCGGGGCAAAAGAAAAGCCCGGCTGTGTGCCGGGCCTGTCTTAGTTTTCTTTATCTCTCATTGGCTGCCTGCCTTAAGTTCGCGTCAAGGTAATCTATAAGCTCACTTGCCTGATCCATCGTTAGGTCTGCTGTGCTCGATACGCCGTAGCGGTCATGGATGATGTTTCGGATCGTGTTTTCGTCGCCTCCTGCCTTCCTGCATATGGCAAATATGGCCTTCCTCTGGTTTTCCGTTGCCATGCGCTCGGCGTTAAGCGGCACGACGCTGGCAGAGGCGGGATATGCGGCACCTGCCGGAGGAATTTCTCGCACCTCGGCAGCTAAGTCTGCATCCTCTAGGTCCTGGGTGAATATGTCTGAAAGCGAGCCTACAGTGAGGGCAGCATCGACAAGGGCGCGCTTTCTGGCCATTTTCAAAACAGTATTGGCCAAGGTGTAAGGGTCATCGTTGCCGATCTGATACTCATAGTATTTGCCGTATTTCCCTTCTTTTTCCCGCCTTGGAAGCATGTCCTTATCTATTCCAGCAGGCAGCTTTTTCTCCGTCACCCAACGCTTGGCATAGCGGCTCTCCTTGGTGTTCGCCTGCCCCAATCCCTCGGTGATGGTCTCACCGTTCCCTGTCACCAGCGAGCAGCGCACCATGTAGGCAAAAAATCCGCCCTCGAAGTCTTCCACTTTGCCCACTATCTCAAACCTGCTCCTTAGGCCCAGCAAAACCGTTATCTTTTCCGCGCCGGGCTTCAAGAGCACCTTTCTGTCGCCTGCTCCAGGTATTGTGCCGTAGTCTATTCCTTCCTTCAGTTGAGTGCGCACCAAATCTTGAAACGCGCCTATCTTCGCCAGAACTGAGGCAAGCTCGCGCGGATCCTTTCTTGCCACGATAGAGAGCTCGTCTTCCACTCTTTCGATCATCATGTCTTCTCTTGCTGTCGCCATCTTTATGCCCTCCTGTATGTTTTAGATTTTTATTTCTTTCTGAAGGTCGTAAATGTCTCTTAGCCTTAAAAAGATCTCAAACCCCGCCTCAAGCAGTCGGTCGCTCAAGCTCATGTCGCGGTGGTCGTCGTCGTCTTCCCTCGAAAAGCGCAGGATCCGCACATCTTCTACCGGGTAATCTTCGTCTTTCAATATCTGCGCGTAGGCCGCTACCTGTATGACGTGCTCGGCGTAGATGTTTCCGGATGTTTTGATATCAACTAAGGTCATCTTCCCGTCAAGCTCTCCGTACCAGTCGATCGTCCCACCCACGCGGTAGCGCTCGCTTACTATCTGTTCTTCTATTAGGTGTGTCTGCATATCATGTTTTTGAAGCCACTCGCGGAATTTGTCGGCTGCGTTTTGTGCTGCCTCGATCTCCTCGCCCGTGTATTTTGAAAAGTCCACCTCTGGGCCGCCGACCATCGCCTGGATCATCTCGTGGGCGCACGTGCCCGCCCCTGCCGCGGCGGCGGTGTAGGCGGTGGTGTCTATGCCCTGCAGGCCCATCCTGTTTGCCCAAGCCACGAGGTGAGGCTTGTTGAGCAAGCCGACTATAGTCGTAACTCCCGGAACGACCGTGCCGTCTTTCAGTCGGTACCTTTGATGTGCCCTTGCCCTCTTGAAGGTCGTCTTAGTCGCCATTGTGCTCGTCCTTTCTTGCCCACCTGTAAGCTGCAAGCTGCGCCGCGATGGCCTGCTCGTCGTTTTCAATCCTGATGCTCCAGCATCCTGTGCTGGCTATGACCGCGCCGTTCTCTTTGACAATCTTCATGATTTTACCTCCTTGTTCATGTCTTGTAGATATATTATATATCTACATAGATTTATGTCAAGAATAAAATCATTTAGGCTTTCTATGACCATTACTGACCTTTTGCGGCGTCAGCCGCTGTGGGCCGGAAAAGCCGGCCTTGACCCCGGAAACGGCTTGCCCTCTCTTCCGCCCCGCCCCACCGCCCGCCCGCCGCGTGAGCGCAGCCAGCGAGCACCCGCCGACCGCGAGCACACGCCCCACAGGGCGTGGGCGAGGGCAGCCATGTGCGAGCTGGCAAGGGATCGCGGCGGGCGGGAAGCCGGCAAAAGGAAAGGCCCCGGGCTTGCGTCCCGAGGCCGGCGGTTAGCTCATACTGTATTATGGATCTTCTTTTACGCGGGCCTGTCGTCTCCTTCTTCATAGGTCCTGGCAAACTCAAGCAGGGCAAGGCAGTTCCAGGCCGCATGCGCCAGGTGGCTTAAAGACGTTTCAGGGTCTGCGTCCTCCCCTGCCCACCAGCTCCAAAGGTGCCTTTGAGCGGCGGCAAAAAGCCTGCTCCACTTCAGGCCCGCTTCCCAGTTTCTTTCCCCGTACTTGGCTGCGCCGTACGAAAAGACGCGCACAAGCTCTTCAAGGGCAAAGGGCGGTATGAGGTCGTATCTCAGCTTTCCCGCGTCGTCTTTTACGGCCTGGGTCATTTTTCGTCCCCTCTTACTGCAGGCGTATAAAGAAAACAGGGCAGACCCCAGGCCGGAACGTCGTCGCCCACGACCTTGCAGAACTTCCCGCCCGACCTGTGCAGGCAGTTGCCACACATGGCCTTAAGCTTTTTGCTCATAGCTCTTCGTCCTCGTCCGCCGTCTCAAAGTGGACTTTCAAGGGCCTGTTTTCCGCTCCACATGCCGGACACGTCCAGGGAAAATGCGTGGCAAGCATGCAGATGTCCTCGTCTTCCGTCTTCGTCCCGCATTTGCTGCACCTGACAAAAAGCAACATCGCGATCACTTCCCTTCTTCAATTTCACTTACCGTTACAACCGTCCTTGACGCTGCCTTCGTCGGCACGATGATGACCTCGGATTCTAACCTGTCGACCTGCGAGTCGTCGGACCAAACTCCCGCCTCCGTCATCGCGTCAAAGAGCACCTTAAAGCGGTTATCTATGTCCCACCGCCCGCGGGAGTGGGCAAAAAACCGCACGCGTATGGCTATGCGCCCTCGAAGCGGCCTGTCGTGGGGAACCTGAAGCAGTGCAAACATCGCCTCACGCTTCCAGCTGCGCCCTGCCTTCGTGAGAAACACCCCGCCCCTCGGATTTATCCCGTAGCACCGCCACAGGCTCGGCGGGACTCCCGGAATTTCCGCCACAAAGGCTCTTTCTTCAAGCTTCCCGTCCATAACAACCACCTAAAAAAGGCCTGCCCTAAAGATGGGCTTAGCTTCGCGCTCGCGCCTTACCGGCCTTGCCTGACCGGTGAAGCTCATCGACTCTCCGTCGTAGGCGAGCTCAAAAGACCTCCCCGCCACTCCCCGGCGGGTCTTTGAAACAGTCGCTATGATGCGAGGCGCACCGTAAGGTTCAATGGGCGCGTCCTTGAAAAGGTCGATCTGCGCGTTGGCCAGCTCCTCGACGATGCCGCCGCCTTTGGCGCTGCCGGAATAAAGCGAACCTGCAGCCTGAAGCTGCTTGCTTGCTCTTCCCATCTGAGAAAGAAGCAAAAACATAATGCCGTACTTCTGGGCCATCTCCTTCAAAGTCGGCATAACCTCGTTTACGCAGTCGAGGTCTGACTGGCGAGGCTTACGCAAAAGCGTCAGGTAGTCTACCGCCACGAGCGACGGCATGCAGGCCTCCACCTCGTTTTTTAAGTCGTCTATGGTCATGCGCTCCTGCCTGCCCATCAGCTGTGCCGTCGGAGCCTCTGACCCGTAGATCAAGAGCCTGTCGGCGTACCTTTCACGTATCTTTTTCATCGCACATTTGAAAATTTCCGTCTCGTTTTTGACATGCCAGCGTACCCGGTCGGCAGTCGCACATATTTCGCGTTGAAGCAGCCTTTCGGCTATCACTTCGGGCGCCATGTCGAGGGAAAAAAGCATTGCCGTGCCGTTTGGGTTGTTTTGCAGGTAGTGCTCGATCCCGGTGAGCATCAAAGACGATTTCATCGACCCTTGAGCGCCGACCAGCACGAGAAGCTCGCCCGGCAGCAGCCGGCCGAAGGAATCGTCCAGGCCGTCAATGCCAAAGGCAAACCTGTCGGCATCGTCCCACCTTCTGACTTCCTTCTTCAGCCGTCGGACGTAGCCATAAGCCGTGAGGTCAAGCCTGCCTGCCGACGCCACCTCTTCGGTAATGGCCCGCGTTACGGCGCGCCTCAAAAGCGGCTCGGCTACGGGAAAACCTATTTTCTCCAAGACGTCTCGAACGTACGACGCGATGTCGGGCGCCTTCAGGCCACGACCGTAAAGCCTTTTTGCCTCCGATTCGATCATCTGCTCGATGACAAACAAGCCCTCATCGTGGGGCATGGAAGAGACGAGCTCACCCGTTACGGCGACCACGCGGGCGATGTGGTCGTCTTCGGATTCCGGCCTAATTTCGCTCTTTGGCGTGCCGCTTTCGTCCGCATCCGTCCAGCTCGTGTCCCATGTCGGGTCTTCCGCCGCTTCCGCCGTTCCCGTCTGGGCTGCCTGTGTGCGCATTTTATCTGCCACCGTCATGCCACCTCCTCCCTCTCGCCGTTGTCGGCGGGCGCTATGTCGGGGTCTAGGCCGGACATCCAGCGGTCGAGGCGCGGCACGTACTGCGCTTCACGGCCTAAGACGACCTGCGCCCAGGCCTCGATGTTTGAAAGCCGCATATTTGCCCTGTCTCTGTCTGCCAGTATCTGAGGCGGGAAGACGGCAAAAAAGAGCCTCCTGGCTTCTTTTGCGTCGCCTATCCTGTCGGCGGGCCAGGCCGATGCGAGGTCGCGGAATAGTGCCTCAAGGCGGTCAGCCATGCCATGGGACAAACCGGAAAAAGCCGGTCCGTCGTGGTATTTGCCCTCAAGCACTTTGGCCATGTTGGTCGGGCATATCAGCCAGTCGAAATCGGCCGCCCAGTCGGTCTTACGTCCCATCAAAAAGTCGCTTTGACGGACCGACTCAAAGTAGCTCCGCCACCACTCTAAACTTTGGCGGCTTTTGTCCTCGCGCCACCTGCTGCGGAGCTTCTTTTCCCGGCCGGCATTCCAGACCCTGACCGCACGAAGCTCCGGTAAGACCTCGTGGTAGACGGCGACGATGTCTTTGTGCGGACAGGGCGGAACGGAGGCGGTTTTTTTGCCGCCCTCAGCGTCGGCAGCGTCAGAGTCATTATCGTCATCGTCAGCGTCAGCGTTTGAAGCGGTCAGACCAACCGATCCGACAGGGCCGCCCATGGCGCTGGCGGTAGGGTCAGGTACTTCAGGCTGGTTAGGGCAAAGGTTGTCTGGTTTTACCGGCTCGGTGCCCTTTAGCTGCATCGGCGCTGTCCCGTCAGTTTCTGTCCTAACTGCCGTATTTTGTCTTTGAGACACACATGTCAGTTTTTCTGTCCTGTCGGTGAGTCCGTCGGATCTGTCCGCGGACACTTCCGCGTAAGCGGAAGCAGTATTTAAGTCATTCTCATCTTTTCTGTTCTCTTCTGTTCTATTCTTATCTAATCTATTCTTATCTACAGCGGACATTGTCCCGACATTGTCCCGACACTCTCCCGATTTTTCCGCCTGCTCCTTTTTTCGTGAAGCCTTGCGGCTGCTGTATTCGTCGGCTATTTCCGCCAGAGCGTCGGTCGAGATTTTCGCCACCTCCACGCCCGAAACTTTGCTGAAACTCACCGAAAACAGGCCAAGGTCGCGACAGTTTTCGGCGAGTTTGCGGAAGGTTTGAGGCGGAACTCCTATAAGTCCGCACCAGGTTTGAAGCGGAAAGCAGGCGGAACCTGACGCGGACGCGCCCGTTTTCCCGGCACTTTCCGCTATGATCTCCAAGACATTCCAGTAGAAGCCGTACCCCTCAAGGCCCCTCGTCGCCTTGAGCATGGCAAGTTTTTCCGTCCGTGATGATGAGGTGTCGTGCTTAAACCACTTCATAGCTTTTCACCTCTTCGCCTTCCGCGTATCTCTCGTATTGCATATCTTCCATGTCTGCCGCATCCGCCGCATCTTTTTCCTGCCCTTGTCCGCTTTCGCTCACCTTAAGCTGAAGCTGCAGGGGCATGTCGGTAAAGATTTCGGCAGGGTCTGCGTCAAGGAGGTTTGGAATGTCGGCACCGTGCACGTAGTCCTTAAAGGGCAAAAGCTCCTGGAAGTCCTCGACGTCATGTTTCATGTCGAGGTAAGTCGTCCCGTCCGCGTCCTCCTTTATGTGCCTCAGCTGGTGGTATAAAACGGCTGTAACGGCAGAAGGCGGCAGGCGGTCGAGCATCGCAAGGCGTAACTTTATGACGAACTTCAGCCTTACGCCCGCTATTTGGTAGATGACGTCTTCGGCCCACTCCGGCAGCTGCCAGATCGAGGCCGGCTCTTTTGCCCTCTTTGAGACGTTGTCCACCAGGAAAAGTATCTCGTCGGGGTTGGCCGGCATATCAAACTTTTTGACAAGCATCCAGGCCGCCCGCCGATACACGCAGGCGACCCGGTTCTTGCCTTTGCTAAGCTTTGCTACAAGTTCAAGCGTGAGCATGGTTAGACCTCCGCCTTCTCATCTTCCGGATCGGTAGACGGCGGCATTTCGTCTATGTCGGCGATGATCTCGGCCGGATTGACGCCGTACTTCTCGCATATCATGGCAAGGAGGTGGAGCGAGAGCTGGCGCTTGCCCGACTCGATGTTCGAGTAGTGCCCTTGAGCCACGCCCAGGGCCTCCGCCAGCTCTGCCTGCGAGAGGTCCTTTTTTACCCTCATGATCTTCAAGTTCTTTCCGATCTTCTTTCTGTCCCAGGTGTACACGCACCTTCCCCCTTTCACTGGCTTCCGGCATCGATTATACAGGCTATATAGCTTTTTTACAATTAGAAAATCTATAATGCTTTATAAAAAGGCAAGATCACATGGCTTGATTAATACAAACAAATGGAATAATATATAACCTAAATGATATACATGGGGGGATACATCTTTGAGCAGGAGTTCTGAAAGCAAAGACGATGCTCAGCTGGCAAAGCGCATCGGGATAAGGATCAAGCTTGCCAGGATAAAGGCGGGAATGATGCAGAAAGACCTTGCCGAGAAGGTTGGCATGCATCCGATGAGCTTAAGCGCCATTGAGGGAGGCAGGCGGGGGGTGAGCGTGCCGCAGCTGCTTGCGCTGGCCGAGGCGCTGAACGTCCCGGTTTCCTACTTCCTGACCGGGGCGGAAGAGGAGATGTCGAAAGAAGCCGACGAATACACGGCAGAGCTTGAAAAGCTGCTTGCCATCCTGATGGAACGGGACGCAGAGGCCGTGGCTAATTTGCGAAGCGTCATGGAAAGCTGGGACAAACTCTCGCCCGCCGACAAGAAGTTCATCATAAACACCATCTCATATGCGCTGAAAAGCGTCAAAGAACGCATGAACGAGTAAAGGCCGGTAAGCCCGAAACCAGCCACAGCAATTTCAAACATAGGAGGCGCTCTCATGGATCCATCAGTAGCGGCGCGTCGGCTTTTGGAGGAGGTCGGCGCGCCTGATGATGAAGACGTCGTCGTGTTGGCTTTAAAGAAGCTTGGCATCGAGGTGATAAGGGGCATGGCGGACAGCATCGACGCGATGCTGATACACGTGCCGCCGGGCAGGCCCGTCATAGCGGTAAACTCAAACCGTCCGCTGTGCCGGAGGAGGTTTTCCGTGGCACACGAACTTGGACATTACGTCTTGGGGCATAACTCCCTCGTGTTTTCCGAAAGCGGCGGAGGCGGCATGATAAAGCGAGACCCGAGGCAGGAGCGGGCGGCCAACGCCTTTGCAGCGGAATTTCTGATGCCCAAAAAGCGCCTGGCCCGCGAGGCGCACAGATACACCCTTCGGGCGCTGGCCCTACGTTACAAGGTATCCATGCAGGCAATGGAGATAAGGCTCAAAGAGCTTGGGCTGGTGTGCAAGGACATGTGCGGGGCGGTATAATTTAGTGAAATTAACATAAAAGGTACAGTTATGAAACCTTGTGACTTGATAACGATATCTGGTAAATTAATTATAAAATCCTCGATGCTCATAGTGACCTTAATTGCAGGTCCTTGCTCAAAATCGTTTTATGAAAAAATTTATGCCATAAAAAGTCGATTGCTTAAGAATACTTATGCAAGGCAAGGCTGTGTAATAAAATAGGAGGAAGCAATAATGAGACTGCTTGATGCTGTCGTTCAGGTGTTGCAGGAGGCAGGCGAGCCGCTCCACGTTACAGACATAACACGACGCATTCTTTCTAAAAACCTATGGTCTACAAAGGGAAAAACTCCAGCTAATACCGTAGCAGCCCGCCTTTATACAGATATCAAGTATACAGATATCAAAAGGAATGGGGAGCAATCTCCTTTTGTTTTGGTGGCTCCTGGTACTTTTGGCCTGCGAACTATCGAAAAACAACCAACCTCAGAGGAAGCGGCTACAGCAAGGCAGTCTAACTTAAACAACCGCACAGTAACGTATTCATTTACCAATGCGGCAGAAAAAGTGCTGGAACAGTTCGGCAAGGGAGAACCTATGCATTATCGAGACATTACGGAAAAGGCCCTGGAAATGGGGTTGTTAACCACTGAAGGAAAAACTCCCGAAGCTACTATGTACGCACAGATTATTTCCGAGATAAAACGCTACAGGGCACGTGGAGAGCAACCGCGCTTTGTCCAGCATGGCAAAGGATATATCAGCCTCTCGCGATGGACAGAATATGGCCTTGCTTCCCAGATTGAACAGCACAATAAGAAGGTACGCCAGGAACTTCGCAACCTCCTGCTGAACATGGAATGGGATAAATTTGAGGATCTAATTGCCAGGCTTTTGGCCGAGATGGGCTTCGAAGATATCGAGGTTACTAGTCCTACCAGGGATGGGGGCATCGACGTGCGAGGTACCTTGGTAGTTGGAGATGTAATTCGCACTCGCATGGCTATACAGGTTAAGAAATGGAAACACAATATCCAAGCTCCGATAATTCAGCAAGTGAGAGGAAGCCTTGGCACCCATGAACAGGGTTTAATAATTACCACAAGCGACTTTAGTGCTGGTGCACGTAAAGAAGCTGCCCGTCCCGATGCAATACCGGTAGCCTTAATGAACGGTGAACAACTAGTTATCCTGATGGTTGAATATGGGATCGGAGTTAAGCGCGTTTCCTATGATTTGATCGAATTAGGCGAAGATGAGACTATTACAAACGATACGGTTTGAGGCCCTATCTTTTACTTTCACCTCTCTACTCCTTCTTCACCAACACCGGCAAAATGCAATAAACCAGTGATTGCCGATAGATCCAATTGTTGCAGGAATTTGTAAATTTGGCTTTTCTCGTTTTCAAAGTAATATGAAACAATGACGGAGACCCTGCGGAACTGTGGTCACCAGATGGGAAGCTGGTTGCGAGTTGGCCGTAAAGCTTCGTAACCATCTTAGAATTTTTAAAAAATATCAACTGAAGGGAGGTGTAAAATGTGGCAGTTTCTGATTTTATAGCTATATGTGCAATTATTGTATCAATTATATCTATCTACTTTAGCAGGTGCGCAAATCAACGTAGCCTCAAACTACAAGAAGAACAAATCGAAATACAGAAACGCATTACGCAAATTGAGGAATCACGCGAACGCGACCGAGTTATTCAAAGCCAGAAAGCTTATTTGAAGGCTAAGCTACAGAAACTACAGAAACAAGATAAACCAAACAGCTATCACTTGGTTATCGAAAATATGGGGCAAGGGACAGCGCGTAATGTGAAAGCCGAGCTTGATGGGAAGCCGATTATAAAGCATCCTGCTATTGTCTCTAGCCAGCAGGAAATTAGAACGATAGGCCCGGGTTCAGAGATATCATATATAGCAGCCATTACGAATGACTGTAGCCCACCATTTGAATTCAAGGTCACCTGGGAAGATGACTCCTGCGAACCTGGAGAATATGAAACAACCTTAACCTTTCAGTAAGAGCATGGAGATATACAGGAAGTGGAATTAGCTAGCGACATTAAAATTAGTTTGCCTGTAGAAGTTTAGCATTAATCATAGGTCCTGGCATCATGTAGGCCATGGGGTTATATTCTGAGAATAACAGCTTTAGTTTAACCTTAAGTGAGGTAACTCGAATTTCAACCTCGGCTCTTGACAAAAAGGACTTATTATAGGTAAAAGGGTTTTAGAACGAAAGCAATCTTACACAGTGTGTAGATACCTGTTGTGTGGAGAAAGGTTGGTCTCGCTCGAGCTCCATGAAAAGGTTATTCGTCTTGTTACTTCGAGCTTAAGTTTTGTGGCTTTTTAACCTATAATATTTGTAACTGAACTTTATATAAGTTGGGAGTACATACAAAGGAAGGGAAGCCAGAGAAAAAATGAGTGATAGCCTAAAAGTATTCAATACCTACATTTATACTATCGAGAAAGCGTTGATGTTGGGCAATGCTACCGAGCATACCCACCGTTCAACATTGAAGACACTGCTCGAATCATTAAGTGATGACATAGGGGCTATTAATGAACCCCGACGCATAGAGTGTGGAGCCCCCGACTTCCTAATCATCAGGGGTCAGACGACCATTGGCTATATTGAAGCCAAGGATGTAGGGAAAAGCTTGGATGAGGCAGAGCATTCTGAACAACTCCGGCGCTATCGTGATTCACTTACCAACCTTATCCTGACCGATTATCTTGAGTTTCGCTGGTATGTAGATGGTGAAAAACGCCTCTCTGCACGTCTGGGCACCCCGACCAGAGAGGGCAAGATAAAGCGTGACAAGGCAGGAATAAAAGCTGTAGCCCAGCTTCTCCATGACAGTTTTCTCTCACACCGTCCTACACCTGTAGGCACACCCAAGGAGTTAGCTCAACGTATGGCCCGCCTGGCTCACATGATTCGAGAGCTTATAGTTTCTGCCTTTACTAAAGAGAAAGAGCCTGAAGGCGGTTCCCTCCATACTCAATTCAAAGCCTTTAAAGATTTCCTCATACCCGACCTATCTATAGAGCAATTTGCTGACATGTATGCTCAAACTATTGCTTATGGGCTCTTTGCAGCCTGTTGTAATCAATCTACAGGGATAGATTTCACCCGTCAGAATGCTGCCTATCTTTTGCCTAAGACCAATCCATTCCTGAGAAAACTCTTTAACCATATCGCTGGTCCTGATTTGGATGACCGCATATCTTGGTTGGTAGATGATTTGGCGCATCTGTTTGCTCAAGCTGATATAGCAGCAATCCGCAGGGATTTCGGCAAACCCAACGCTAAAGAAGATCCAATCGTGCATTTCTACGAGACTTTTCTTGCTGCCTATGACCCTGAAATGCGAGAAATGCGCGGCGTCTACTATACCCCAGAGCCTGTGGTATCTTATATCGTACGCTCCATTGATCACTTACTTAAATCGCATTTAAACAAGCCTCAAGGGCTGGCAGACCAAGACGTTATTATTCTGGATCCTGCTGTAGGCACTGCTACTTTTCTTTACATGATTATAAATGAAATTTATGATGCTTTGCAGAATTATGGGCAGTCAGGACTTTGGGATAGCTACGTTTCTAAAATGCTTTTGCCCCGCATATTTGGTTTTGAGCTTCTTATGGCCCCTTATGCTATTGCTCATTTCAAACTAGGATTACTGTTGAAGGAAATAGGCTATCAATTTAAAAGTGATCAGCGATTAGGTATCTACCTTACTAACACGCTGGAGGAAGCTATCGAACGCGAGGAAGCTCCATTTGCCAATTGGATAACTGAGGAAGCCAACGCCGCTGCTGAGATCAAAAAGGAAAAGCCAATCATGGTGGTCGTCGGCAATCCTCCGTATTCTGGACACTCAGCAAATAAAGGCCCTTGGGCACAGGAATTAATAGACCCTTACAAGACCGTTGATGGAGCTCCTTTGGGAGAAAAAAACCCTAAATGGCTTCAGGATGACTACGTCAAATTCTTGGCTTTCGGTCAATGGCGAATTAAGCAAACTAAGCAGGGCATTTTGGGCTTTGTTACCAATCATGCCTACTTAGACAATCCTACCTTTAGAGGCATGCGCCAGTCTCTCATGAACACCTTCGATGAGATTTACATCTTAGACCTTCATGGCAATATAAAGAAGCGAGAGACTGCTCCCGATGGCAGCAAAGATGAAAATGTATTTGATATACAGCAAGGCGTTGCAATAGGGCTATTTGTGAAGAAACTTCAAAATGATGCCCAGACAAAGGTTTATCATGCCGACCTTTGGGGCTTGCGTGATATGAAATATCATACTTTGCTTAACAAAGACATATCCACTACAACATGGAAGGAGCTTAAACCACATAGCCCATTTTATTTCTTCATTCCGCGCAATGAGGATCGTTTGACGGAGTATGAGAGTGGCTGGAAGATAACAAAGATATTTCCTGTTAACAGTGTGGGCATCGTTACAGCAAGAGATCACTTTGTTTTGGACTTTGACGAAACAAGTTTGCGTGATCGAATTGCCACCTTTATGAACAACAATATTACAGATGACGAGATTCGGGAGCAATTTAACCTGAGAGACAAGAAAGGATGGACAGTTGCAGATGCACGCAAGGCTATTCGCCAAGATAAAAATTGGGATAAGAGCTTCACTAAGTGCCTTTACCGTCCATTTGATACCCGTCCTATCTTCTATCACGACGCTGTTATCGAGCGTGCACGGTATAAAATCATGCGCCACATGCTGACGGGGGAAAATTTAGCATTGATTACTTCCCGCCTCACTAAAGGCGAGAGTTACCAACACACCTTTGTCTCAAAAACAATATCTGAAGCAATTCTGCTATCTCCAAAAACATCTAACAATGCCTTTGTATTCCCCCTTTACATTTACAAAAGTAAACCAGATAAGAGCCGTGGTAAAGAAGGTGGCACTCAGGTAGAGTTGATGCCACAGCGCTGCCCTAATTTAGCCTGCGAGTTTATCAAAGCTTTCTCAAAAAAGTTAGGACTGGAGTTTACCCAAGAAGGCAAAGGTGACCTTGAAAAAACCTTCGGACCAGAAGATATTTTTAACTATATTTATGCTGTCTTACACTCGCCTACCTACCGCAGTCTCTATGCTGAGTTCCTGAAGACAGATTTCCCCAAATTGCCACTTACCTCGGACAGAGAGCTTTTCAAGGCACTTGTAACCATAGGCGCGGAACAGATATCCCTCCACCTTATGGAATCATCTAAACTCAATAGTCTAATCACCAAATATCCAATCTCAGGTCCAGATAAAGTGGAGACAGTTGCGTATGACAAAGATAACCAGCAAGTCCGTATCAACGAAAGGCAGTATTTTGAAAGTGTCCCACCAGAGGTATGGGATTTCCACATCGGAGGTTATCAGGTCTGTCAAAAATGGCTCAATGATAGGAAGGGCAGAACGTTAGCTTTTGATGACCTACTTTACTACCAAAAGATTATTGTTGCTCTTAAAGAAACCATTCAGCTTATGGAGGAAATAGATGCTCTCATACCTACCTGGCCAATAAAATGAGG
>Ga0209508_1001121_pt1 | contig 22101 bp, 16 predicted proteins | sample AD_UKC129_MetaG_FD_184427 | JGI IMG/M metagenome (GOLD analysis project Ga0209508, IMG submission 184427) | Active sludge microbial communities of municipal wastewater-treating anaerobic digesters from Canada - AD_UKC129_MetaG (SPAdes) (version 2) | ecosystem: Engineered > Bioreactor > Anaerobic... | reverse complement strand
AGTTTTCTCCGTTATTCACCAAATCGACGCGTTTCTGTTGAACATCAAATCCTACAACTCTAAAACCAGCCCTAGCTTTCTCAACCGCTAATGGAAGACCAACATATCCCATTCCAATTACGCCAACGGTTGCATTTTTCCCCAGTATCTTTTCGTATAGACTCACTTCTATCCACCTCCACTTTACATAATTCATTCATTGAATGAATTATACCATAAATAAGTAGTGGGAGTCAACTGTAAACAATAGGGAAAAAGCGGAAATACATCAAAAATATTTTTTCAACACTTTTCAATGCATTTGAATTGTGATATAATTCAACGTAAGGATTGTCAAGTAAAAGGGACAATCCCTGTTTCTTATAAGCAATTTGAAGTAAATAAAATATTTCAAGGAGGTCTAGGCGGTGAAAAAGTACGTTTTCTCTTTGCTAATTCTTTTATCGATAATTTCTTTCTCTTACGCCATCCGCATTGGTGATACCCTTACGATCGAAGTGTTCGGTCAACCAGATTTTTCAAGAACGGTGCGAGTTGCAAACGACGGCACTATACCATACCCCTATGCAGGTAATCTAAAAGTGGTTGGACTTACGCCTGAACAAGTGAAACCACTCATAGAACAAACTGTTGGAAAGTTCGTCAAAAATCCTGTCGTCACAGTTTATGTCTCACAGTACGCACCGATGTTCATCTTTATACAAGGGACAATGAATCGTACATTTGATATTTCTTTCTTACCGGAAGTGACACTCTCAAAGTTGTTCTCATACCTAAACATCACAAATGCTTCCGAAATTGATTTTACAAATGTGAAGATTACAAAAAAAGGCAAAACAGATACGTACAATGTGATGGGTTATTTTTACGATGGAACCATTTCAAAAGATCCTGTCATAGAAGAAGGAGACATAATTTACCTTCCACCGCTTACATACGATAAGGCAGTGCAAGTAAGTGGTGCTTACACATACAGCACAGCATATGAGCCAGGATTGACCTTAAAAACATTGCTTCTAAAACTCGGACCATTGAACAAGGATATTGCACAAATAGAAAGTTCAGTGCTTGTAGTTGACAACAAGGCAGTTACGATTAATTTGGAAGATGTGATATATGGTAAGATAGACTATGCTCTAAAACAAGGTGCGACACTGTACATTCCAAAGAGAGATGAAAGGTACGTTTACGTTATTGGATACATACCGTCTACTGGTGTAAAGACATTTCTTCCAACAGAGCAGTTGACATTAAGCTTAGCACTTGCTAAAGCTGGTGGAATAGCAAAGGAAGATTACAAGTGGATCGAATCTATACTCATAACGACACCGGATGGGAAAGTACAGAGCTACGATTCTACATTACTTTCAAAGGCAAATGAAGTTAAGTTAACTACCGGTACAGTTGTTGAAATTAGGAAATATGCAGAATTCAAAGTATACGTGACTGGAGATTTTGCACAACAGAGCATAGTAACATTCGACCCAGATGAGCCAAGGACGTTAAGTCAACTATTCGTTAAAATCGGTGGTCTAAAGACTGACCAGATGAAGTGGATAGAATCGATAAAGATAAACAATCAAAGTATCGATATGTCTAAACTTTCCACATACACATTGAAAGATAAAGATGTTGTGGAGATAAAGAAATACCCAGAATTCAGAGTATACGTAACTGGAGACTTTGCACAACAGAGCATAGTAACATTCGACCCAGATGAGCCAAGGACGTTAAGTCAACTATTTGTCAAAATCGGTGGTCTAAAGACTGATCAGATGAAGTGGATAGAATCGATAAAGATAAATAACCAAAGTATCGACATGTCTAAACTTTCCACATACACGTTGAAAGACAAAGATGTTGTCGAAATCAAGAAATACCCAGAATTCAAAGTGTACGTGACTGGAGACTTTGCACAACAGAGTACAGTGACGTTTGATCCAGATGAGCCAAGGACGTTAAGTCAACTATTTGTCAAAATCGGTGGTCTAAAGACTGACCAGATGAAATGGATAGAATCGATAAAGATAAACAATCAAAGTGTTGATATGTCTAAACTTTCCACATACACGTTGAAGGACAAAGATGTTGTTGAAATCAAGAAATATCCAGAGTTCTATGTCTACGTTCAAGGGCTAGTGAATACCAAAGGGAAGATTAACTTTGAACCTGGTGAATTGCGGACATTGAAAATGCTTGTTGCAAAAATAGGGCTTCCAAGTGAGGATGTTGAAAACGAAGGCTACGCAACGATCAACAATTTTACAACCATAAATTTGAAAGATGTGATCTATGGCTCAAAAGACTATGAACTAAATCTCGGTGATATTGTTCAAGTCACATATGATCCTTTCATTGTCAATACAATTGGAACAAATGTAGGGACGGTACAACTTAGCTATAAAGAACCAAGGACGCTCTCATATTTAGTCAAGAAGCTTGGCATATCGCAACCGGAGAGCATAGAAAAAGTATTGCTGATAAGGAATGGTAAACAGCAAGAGTATTCGATAAGCCAGCTTATTTACGACCAGTTATCTATTCCATTGGCTAAGTACGACACAGTTATCTTAAAACAAGCAGATGCGAATGCTGTTTACCTTACTGGTGATGTAGCTGCGTACGTCACATTTGCATACAACGAACCTATTACAATGCAAAGAGTACTTGCTAAAGTTGGACTAAGTGATCTTAGAAAGATATCAAGAATAACAGATAGTGAAACATCGATTGATTTTACAAAGGACCTAACCATTCAAAAGGGAGCTATACTCAATGTTCAATTGAAAAAACCAATTTACGTTACGGCAATGGGCTACATCAAGAATACTGGTAGAATATCGTTTGATTACTACGAAACCGCTGACTTACAAACACTCTTTGCAAAACTTGGTGGACTCATAATTGCTCCAGACGAATATTATGTATCTGATAAGGTAAGAATAATTAGGCAAGATAAAATACTGGAATACGATGCACAAAGAGTATTTAAAGGTCTGGATAACATATCACTAGAAGATGGTGATTTTGTTTATGTAACGGAAAGTGCACCAAAACAAGTTTACGTATTTGGAAAAGGAATGCAGAATGGACTTGTAAGATTTACGCAATCGGAAGACTTTGACTTGAGAACGCTCATAGGCAAACTCGGAGGTATAAAGGAAGGAACTAGCAAAGACGTAGTGATAATAGGTGATGAAAGCACTAAGATTACGTGGAATGAATATGTAAATCTTCCATTGAAGTCAAATTCAACCGTATTATTTGATGTAGACACGAAGAATTACATTTACGTTGTCGACCCAACTGGAAAGCCTAACATGCTGTACACAGATAGGAATATGACACTCTACGAAGTGCTAAGTAAAGTTGGCATGAGCAAAAACTATGGGAAGATCGAACTAACAAGCGGAACAAGTAAGCAAGTAATCACCCTTAAGTCGATCTCTGAAGCGACCGGTTACAACGTAAAGCCCGGAGATATAGTACGTATAAGCGACGCAGCAATGAATTTTGTTTACGTACTTGGCGAGGTAAAAAATCCAGGCATTATCCAAGTTACAGAAGGTATGACAGTACTGCAAGCAATTATTCAATCGGGATACTTTACATCAAAAGCCGTTCCATCGACTGTATGGCTATACAAAGGTGGAGTTAACGGGCAAGCAGTAAAGATAAATCTTTCAGCAACTACAAGTGGAGGAAATATAGACCTAACAACAGTTGAACCTGGCGATGTTGTTTTTGTGCCTGCCGACATGTTCAAGACTGCAGCTGACTGGATAAGCACAATTGCTCCTCTCGTAACTATGTTTAGTACAATATATGGATTGTTCAATTGATTTCAAAAGATATGATAATTTAAAAAAATAGAACAAGCAATGGGAGGCATGATTAAATGGATCAGGAAAGTACGAAAGATGAACTTACCTTGGAAGATATATTTAGGATATTTAGGAAGAGGTTTTGGTGGTTTTTCCTTATACTTGTTGCAACAGTTTTAATCACACTAATCTATCTGTTTCTTGCGACACCTATATATGAAGCAAATGTTACTTTGAAAATATCATCACAGTCAAAAGGATCACTAACAGATATATTCACAAGCCAATATTCGTCATCGAACCCAGACATCTCCACCGAGATCGAGTTGATAACTAGCAGGACGAACATAGAAAAAGTTGTACAAAATCTGAACTTAGTTAATTATTTTCAGCAGAAAAACTCAGATGAAGAATTAGACTTTTACTCTGTAGTTGGATCAGTTTCGAAAATGATAACAGTATCACCTGTGAAAGATACGAAAATTGTCAAAATCTCGGTACAAAACTCTGACCCAGAACTTGCAAGAGACGTAGCGAATGAGCTTTCAACTGTTTACGACGAACTGCTGAGAAGCCTTTCAAAAAATGAATATACGATAAAAAGACAATTCATAGAGCAACAAATTCCAACGGTTGAACAAGACTTGAAAACGCTTGAAGATAGTCTTCGCAAATTCAAAGAAGAGAACAAGGTATATGTACTCGATGTCGAAGCTCAAAATTTATTGAACATCTTTTACAACTTTGACAGTCAAATAAATCAGTACAAGATCCACCTCGACGAAGCAAATGCAAAGATAACAGCGCTCAATCAACAATTGAAGCAAACGAATCAGAAGCTGATTTCATCGGAGACTATATCTATCAATCCTGTGGTGAGTCAACTCAGGTCAAAACTTGTTGACCTTCAGATTCAGCTTGCAGCGTTACTTAATACATACTCGCAAGATGATGTAAGAGTAAAGGACATAAAAAGACAAATAGACGAAACGGAAAAGATGCTTCGTGATGAAGTTGAGCGCATAGTTACTGCGCAAGTTCAGACGATAAATCCGGATTATCAGCGCATATATTCCGAACTCGTAGATCTACACTCGCAGATTGAAGTACTTAATTCAACAATTTCTTCTACAGAAAAGATAAGAGAACAGTATTCTGATAAAGTATCAAAATTACCGGCTGTTGAGCAACAACTTCTCCAACTTGAAAGAGACGTTAAAGTAAAGGAAGACCTCTACAGCTTGCTACTTCAAAATCTTGAAGAAACAAAGATATCAGAAGCAGGTGTTGTCGGTAGTGCTGTCATAGTTGATAAGGCAATTACACCAATTAAACCAGTAAAGCCAAACAAAAAGCTCACACTTGCCATTGGTGCTGTTTTAGGTTTCTTCCTCGGCATCTTGGCCGTATTTGTCAGGGAAAGCTTCGATAGAACGATAAACGATGAAGAATTCGTTAGACATGTACTCAAGGGCGAACCTGTACTGGGAAGAGTCCCTGAAATGGAATTCTCAGAAGAAAGTGAACACCCAGAGCTTGTTGTTGCGCACTCACCAACGTCTCCTTTTTCTGAAGCGTTGAAGTTAGCAGCCACAAATATAGAATATTCTGATACGCCAGCTCCAAAAGTCGTTGCATTTACAAGTTCCGGTCCTAACGAGGGTAAGACTGTTGTTTCAGTTAATATCGCTTTGTCATATGCACAAAATGGATACAAAACATTGTTACTTGACCTGGATATGAGAAGGCCAGGAGTAGAAAAGGTCCTTGGTGTTGAAAGGTCGAATATAGGGATAGTTAATCATTTACTAAAAGATGTGCCACTGGATCAAATCACCCAGAATTACCTTGAAAATTTTGATATCATCCCAGTTGGACCAGTACCACCCAACCCAACAGCACTACTTACTTCAAAGAAACTCGAAGAGGCTATGAACGTATTAAGAAACGAATATGATCGAATAGTGATAGACTTACCACCTATACTAGCAGCTGCAGATGCATTGATAATATCTAAGTATACTGATGGTGTTGTGATAGTTGTAAGATCAGGAAGAACTCAAAAGGCTTCATTTAGAATTGCATACGATAACATAAAAACTTCCGGACTAAAATTGCTTGGAGCGCTTATCAATGGCATTAGTTCTAAATACTCCAGCTATTATTACTATTATTATTACTACTACTATACGGAAGAGGGTAAAAAGAAAAAGAGGAGGAGAAGAGCATCAGAAAATTCTGGGAATCGTAGTAGTGTGAGACATTCAAGAAACACAAAGAGAAGATAAATAATCATTTTGTGATTACGTTAAGCAGAATCGGGGCGTATCTATGCCCGAAGGGGTGAGGATATGATAGATATTCATAACCACGTGCTATTTGCGGTTGATGACGGTTCGGAATCCCTTGAAGAATCAATCGAAATGTTGCGCGAATACAAGAGGAATGGAGTAGAAATTATCGTATTTACACCACACCTCAATCACCCCATGTTTAACAACGATGTGGAGACGATAAAGAAAAACTATGATATCTTGAACGAAGAGTGTAAAAGGATTGGAATGTATGCACTACTGGGAAGTGAGGTTTACCTTACGCCAAAGATTAAAGATGTCATACCGATAAACGATAGGTTTGTACTCGTAGAAGTCAATGTTTCAACTTATCCCATGTATTTGTACGACAAGATCTTTGACCTACAACTTGAAGGTTACGATGTGATATTAGCTCACGTAGAGAGGTATGCTTGGCTTAAGAATGATTTGGGAATTCTAAACAAGCTGAAAGACATGAACGTATATTTTCAGATGAACGTCAACTCGGTAAAGGATGATAAGTTCTTTCTAAAGAATGGTTACATCGATTTTCTTGCAACCGACTACCATGGTAAAAAGCGTGGTACAGTTGATTGGGAAATTTTCAAGACACATAAGGACATCTTTGAAAAGACAGTGAAGATGCTTGGATTAAAAGCCCCATTGCAACAATAGAGAATAAAAATAAATACCTCCACATCAGTGGAGGTATTTTTTATAAATCATCACACAATATATCTACCTATCTACTTTGTTAATTCCAGATATTCATTATTTAATAAAATCTGGTCTGCTTCCAAGTTCGTTCCAGGTAATTTTAAACTCAGGCATGCCCGTTGAGTATGGTGCGATCTCGTAGTGATTGTATTTGAAGACTATACCATCTTTCTCGATAATAAATGGCCGTTTTGAAAGGTCCTCATTAGTCACCAATTGCTTTGCATCTTCTTCGAAGAATTCCTCTTTCCTTTCTTCAATTTGTTTGATAATACTATCCTTTATTATCCGCTCCTCACTTTTTTTAATCACATCTGCTAAGGTTACAATCTTGCAATTTTTTAAATCCACATTATAAGTGTCGAACGTAGTTATACCATGCGCTCCACCGGTGAATTGATAATAATAGACTATAAGACTTACAAATTCATTTGTCTGATACCTTACTTCAGTTGTTACATTCGCTTCATACGGCATCCGCTGCACACCGCCTGCTGCATCTTGCGTTGCAATATCTCGTACTTGCTGAACAAAATTTTTCACATTCGCTTCTATCTTCGAATTCAACTCATCTTGGAACGTCTTATCTTTCAGATAATTGAATCTTGGCATCGATAGTTCTATTTTTATAGTACTGTCCTTCGTCGATGATTTCACCAACTCAAAATTTTGCGTCCTCATGGTAAAAACAACTGCAATTATCGCAACAAACATCAAAACACCAAGTACGTAGAATCGTCTCATTTATTAAGCCTCCTAAGACCTTCTCGTATCTTCTCTAAGTCCTTTTTATCCGATACCAATATGCCATTATCCGTCTCAATAACTATTATGTCGCTTAATCCAAGCACCATCGTCGGTTTTGTTGTTCTTACGAACACATTCTCACCATCTATCGTTACTACACGTTCCGAGCTTGTTATACCAATTTCCTCCAAGCTCTTCCAGTTACCCACATCAGACCAAACAAACGATGCCTTTACAACCAATATTTTGTCGGCCTTCTCCATTAGTGCGTAGTCTATGCTGATTGAAGGTACCGTATTGTATATTTCATCGATATCATTTCCAGTCAAGAATGGTTCTATCACATCACTTGCGTGCTTTTTCATCTGTGACACGAAGTAACCCTTCTTCCACATGAACATGCCACTATTCCAGAAAAAGTTACCTGCATCCAGATAATCAACTGCCACTTCGTATCTTGGCTTTTCGTGAAATTTCTTTGCAACCATAACCGACTCTTCACACTCTTCACCCGCCTCGATGTATCCGTATCCAGTCTCGGGTCGAATTGGTACGATACCAAATGTAACGATCCCATCTTGTCTTTCCAATATCGAGTTTCCACGTTCCATAGCATTCCAAAATGCCACTTTATCCGGTATGTAATGGTCGGCTGGAACGATGAGTACAACTTCATCATCTTCTGCCTTCAACGTACCAAACGTGCAAGCCGGTGCTGTATTCTTCTTAATTGGCTCAAGTAGGATATTTTCTTTGGGCAATTCATACAATTCCTCAGATGTTTCCTTTTCGTACATCACATTCGTCACAACGTATATATCTGAAACATTTATCTTGTAGGCAATTCTTTCAAATGTTTCTCTCAATAGTGTTTTATCTGAAAAGAGTTTCAAAAATTGCTTCGGTGTATGATTTGTCGAAAGTGGCCAGAAACGTTCCCCAGTTCCACCAGCTAATATGATAACCTTCATATCAGTTCCCTCCAACTATTGCAGAAAGTATGCGCTGTGATGCATTGCCATCACCAAACGGATTTGGCAAATCTGGTGCATTCATCTCAATTGCTGTCCTCAGTGCATCGTATACATCTTTTTCAGACGTACCTGCAAGTATACCAAAATGTGAGTCTATTACTTCAGGCCTTTCCGTTGTCTCTCTACATACGACAACGAGTTTTTTGAACGTCGGTGCTTCCTCTTGGATACCACCACTATCTGTTGCAACAAAGTGCGCACCTTGAATAAGCGCAGTCGACGTAACGTAATCAACCGGTTCTATCAACCTTGCCAACTTGAAATCGCCGAGTTCTTCGTCCACAATTTGACGCACCTTAGGATTTTTGTGAACCGGGAAGACAATTTCTAAGCCCGTTTCCTGTGAAAACCTTCTCATTGCTCTCAGTACATTTCTCATCCTCTCGCCTATGTTTTCTCTCCTATGGAGCGTCACCAAAAAATAGTTATCGTGCTCTATGATGCGCTTTCTAATACCTGACAAATCAAAGTGCTCGAGCACGTACATTTGGGCATCGACAACGGTATTTCCAGTCACGATAATCCTATTATCTTCAAAACCCTCGCTAAGTAACGTTTGCCTTGCTCGCTGCGTAGGTGCAAACATCAATTCAGAAAGTTGATCTATTACCCTTCTATTCATTTCTTCTGGAAACGGGTCATACAGATTGCCACTCCTCAATCCTGCCTCTATATGCCCCACCTTTATACCCATATTGAACGCCGCAATTGCACTCGCCATTGCAGTCGTTGTATCACCTTGCACAAGTACCCAATCGAAATTCTTGTCCGATGCATATCGTTGAAATTCTGAAATCACCTTCGATGCAACATCGTTGAGCGTCTGATTTTGTGTCATGATATTCATATCGTAATCTGCATCGACGTTGAAAACAGACTTCATCATGTCGACCATCTCTCTGTGCTGGCCTGTGCAAACAAATGTGATATCGATTCCCATCTCCTTTGCCTTCAAATATACCGGTGCCACCTTTATAATCTCCGGCCGAGTACCAAAAACCAGTGCAATCTTACACACCTAAAATCCCTCCACATCGTCTCTGAATGTTGCTGCATCTATAAATATCTATCTCTCTAATTAGCATTAGAGCACCCGACACTAGATGATACAATGACATTCGATGAAAAGCCGTGGTAAAGCCCCTCCAATGCAAAGAGCAAACTTGCCATAGGTGCATTAAATGCTGTGGCAAGGCCAGCACTTGCACCAGCGCTTGCAATTACTTTCGTCTCCTCATCATCCAACGAAAAGCCTTCACCGAAAGCCTGTCCAACAAGAGAACCAAATTGAATTGATGGACCTTCCCTACCGAGTGACAGACCATTGAAAATCGCCATTATACCGCCTGTAAACTTCAATATAATCCCGCTCAAAGGTGATTGACGTGCTTGATCTATAAAATATGCTTTGACTTGTGGGATACCACTACCTGCAATCAACGGTATCTTCCTCACAACAAATTCCAAAAAGAGTGCAATCCCTATCGATAACATCGTCCATACAAATGCATGCGAAGAAGGCGAGAAATCGAACGAAGAAAAGACCTCCAGCCGGGTTGTTTCGATTGTTGTCAAAATGAACCTATAGCCAACAACCAGGAAGCCGGTAATCAAACCAGTTAGAATACTGAACACCGTAACTCTCGTTCTCGTACTCAATTTTCCTTCCTCCCCCTTCACTGACATTTAAGAGCTCAATTTGGATTATACCATACATGTGACTAAATTCCATTGAATTTGACAACAAATTGACAATCAAATGATATGATATAATCAATGTATACGATACACACAGATAACTCAAAGCTTAGGAGGAACAATATGGAAAGCTTTGCACCATTGGTCTCAGTAATCATCCCAACGAGGAACGAAGAGTCAACTATCGAACGTACAATTACAGATTTGCTCGATGGAGAATACAAGAACATAGAGCTCATAGTCGTTGATGGCATGAGCAATGATTCAACTATAGAGAAGGTCAACGAATTGATCAAGCGATACGGTCCACGTGCACGTATGAAAATCTTGAAAAACGAGAAAAAACACACAACTGCAGGGCTAAACTTAGGTATAGCAAATGCAAGAGGAAGGTACATCATGATCGCAAGTGCGCATGCAACGTACTCGAAAAACTATATCTCAGAGTGCGTAGTATCACTTGAAAATGGAGAATGCGACGTTGCCGGTGGTATACTCGAAGTCTTACCACGTAGTCAACAGCTCACAGCAATCGCAATCGCTGAGGTATTGAAACACCCATTCGGCATAGGTGGCGCAAGGTACAGAGTTGGTGTGGAAGAAAAGACGTACGTAGATACCGTCGCATACGGTGTATATAGAAAAGAAATATTCGAAAAAATAAGCTTATTCGATGAAAGGCTTGTGAGAAACCAAGATATAGAATTCAATTTGAGATTACAACGTGCAGGATATAGGATTATGTGCATCCCACAAGCAGTAGCATATTACTATGCAAGAGATAACTACATAAAACTCTGGTCAAACAACTTCGGTAACGGCTTTTGGGTCACTTACAGTCGCAAATTTGTCAAAGGCGCATACTCTTTGAGACATCTCATCCCACTCTTCTTCGTCATCTATCTCATATCGCTTGCACTCTTTCTATGCTTGCCAATCTCGGTTGTGTTCAAGACAATTTGGCTTTCCCCAGCGGTATTGTACGCAAGTTTAAGTGTAATATTTTCCATGAACATCGCCAGCGAGAAGAAAATGATGAGGGTTGCACCAAGCATATTTCTCGCTTTCTTCGTTTTGCACATCTCTTACGGAATTGGTTCACTGTATGGGATACTGAAATACCTTTTTTCAGCGAAAATTCGATAAAATACTTGAGTAAAACGGAGGTGATTCGATGCGACTTTTCATAGTCGATGCATTTACAGACAAACCATTCACAGGCAATCAGGCAGGTGTCGTCGTACTGGAGGATGATGATGAAGTCTCAACACAAACGATGCAATCACTTGCAGCTGAATTGCGATATTCCGAAACTGCATTCGTGAGAAAAAGTGAGGTGGATGGAGACGCAGACTTTGAATTGCTCTATTTCACGCCCGTATCGGAAATCGAATTGTGTGGCCATGCAACGATCGCCTCGTTCTCAGTTCTCAGACATCTTGGCATGGCAACAGCAGGACATGTTTACAGAGCAAGCACAAAAGCGGGAATCATGGAGATTACCGTTGAAAGTGACATCGTAATGATGGAACAAGGTGAACCGCAATGTGGAGAACCATTAAGTGCTGACGAAATAACACAGATTGCGAAACTACTTGGAATAGACACAGAAGAAATAGGCGATGAAAGATTTGCACTACTACCGGCACCAGTAACAACCGGACTTTGGGACTTGATGATTCCAGTGAGACATAAAGCAACACTCTTTTCAATCACACCAGACTTCGATGGAATTGAAGAATACAGCAGAGCAAATGAAATTGTTAGTTTCCATGTCTTCACATTGGATGAAAACAGGGCATTGGCAAATTGCAGAGATTTTGCACCACTGTACGGCATACCTGAAGAATCTGCAACGGGCACCGCAAACGGTGCACTCATCTACTACCTCTTTGACCGTGGTATAGTAGAAGCTGAAAAGACCTACAAAATCATCCAAGGTGAGACGATGAACAGGGCATCCGAAATACATGCCAAAGTTAGTTTGAAAGGGAATATGTACAGAGCATCGGTAGGTGGCAAGGCGAAAATCATAGCCGAAGGGAATCTGCTATTGTGACCCATATAACTTACGGAAATTGCTGTCAAAGGAAAAATTAAAAAAGCGAAGGGAACAACCTAAATCCCTTCGCATTTCTCTATCTTTAAAGCCACATCCTCTACACCCTATAGATTATCGATTAGACTTTTGAACCTCTTTTCCAAATTAGTTATATTAGCTTCCGCTGCTTCTTTGGTACTCGCTTTACTCATGAGATATGCCTTCAACTTCGGCTCAGTACCAGATGGGCGCACGAATATGCTCCCTTCGTTCAATTCTAACCTGAGCGTATCGTTTGGAATCACGCCGTTGTACCCTTTTGAATAATCGATGACCTCATTTACACCAGACAATTTTCGAGTACTCAGTTTGTCGTAGACCTCAACAGACTTCTCCACAGAACCCAACTCAAAATTGAGCAACTTTTCCAGATAGTATCCGTACTCTTTGTAAAGCTCATCTAAATGCTCGAGCAAATCAAATTTTGACGCTGCCTTCACTATAAGCCCACAGGCAAGTACAGAATCTTTATCCCTAGACAAGTCTCCCTTCAAATATCCACAGCTCTCCTCGAAACCAAGTATGAAATCCAAATCTTTTCTCTTCTCAACCAAATCTCCGATGAATTTGAACCCAGTTGGCACTTCGAAAAGCTGAACATCATTCTTCTTACACATCGGCACAACCATGTTTGTAGAGACGATCGTCTTAATGAGCATGCCATTATTTCCACCAGAGCGAACGTATTCATCTATCAGCATATCACTCAGTATCACACCAACTTGGTTACCAGTCAGCCTCTGACCTTTAAACACGACACCAACCCTATCAGCATCAGGGTCCGTAGCAAGGCCAAGTTGCACATCGTGTTTTTTCATATATTCTTTTAGCAACACCAACGCACGTTCATCTTCTGGATTTGGCGTCTTTACAGTTGGAAAATTTCCATCTTGCACCATCTGCTCATTTACCTCAATTACCTCTGCACCAAGCTTTCTGAGAAGCACCGGGACGAACTTTGCACCTGTACCGTGAAGTGGTGAATACACAATTCTCAGGCCCCTGAGCGAAAAATCAGAAGATGAGTCAACAACCTTTGCAACATCATCAATGTATTCTTCTAAAACACTCCTCGGCACAATATTGTACTTCTCAACAACATTTATTGGTTCATTCCAAGCCTTTCCAACTAGCTTGGTAAGCTCATCGGTCACTTCCGGTACCGCTTGAACACCATTAGATGTATACGCCTTGTAGCCATTGTATTCTGGTGGATTGTGACTTGCCGTAATCACTATACCAACGTCCATACCAAGCTTTCTTACACCGTAAGAAAGTACAGGTGTTGGCACAGGCTCTCCAAAGGCCCAGACATCCATCCCCTCACCTGAAAAGACAGACGCCGTAAGTTTTGCAAACCTCTCGGAATTATTCCTCGTATCGTATGCAATGAGCACTCGCTTCAATCCATTCATCTTCATATACTCCGCAACGCCCTTAGTTGTCACGGAAACAGTCTTATCATCAAACTCGCCTTCTCTCATAACACCTCTTATACCACCGGTACCGAACATAATCACGTATATTCCTCCTTCCTCAACGACTCAGTCAATATGAATAGCGTTATCACAAACAGGAAATAAAACGTATTCAACACCATCGCAATTTCAGTATTTCTCGAACTCATGAGCCTAAAAACAACCGCTGCAAATGTTGTAATCGGCGGTTCTGCAAGCATAAGCGTAGCTGAAGTCTCACCAACTGATATAGCACATGCATACACAAATGCGCTCAAAAGCGGAGTCTTCATGAGCGGGATAACGACCTTCGACAACACAGACCACATACCTGCACCATCGACCTTTGCTGCATCTATCACCGATTGTGGGATATTTCGCCAGCTCGATTCAATTATACCAAATGTTATCGGGAGTGTAATCAACGTATGAGTCAAAATGATCTTCAAAAGCACTGGAATATCTAACAGAACATATGAAAATGCGATGGTAACCGATGAGAGTGCGGCAGGGATGATCACCATATAACTCAACTTCTTTCCCCTACTTGCATAATACCCTGCCACCAAATTGATGCATATACTTATCAAAGACGCACTAACAGAAATCAACACCGTGTAAAACACCATCGATTTAATCGTCGTACCTGTTAGATACCCAATATCCTCCGAAAAGAACTTATTAAAATTCATCATCGAGAAATTACCATAATAATCGAGAAAACCTGAAAGGCCAGAATACACAACTGGGATAAATATGAGGATACTACTTATCACCATGAACACATATCCCCATTTAGGGAATTTCTCCAAACGCCTATAATAATTCCGCTCGTACGTACCCTTCCGAATAGATGTGATGAAACCAAGAATCGAAATGAAAAGCAACTGAAAGAGCATAAGTGAAGAGGCAGCTTTAAAATCGAACGTTATACGTGAATACATGTATATCGCCACTTCTATCGTTGAGTACTTTATACCACCCAATATCATTACAACCGAAAAGCTCGTAAACGTGTAGATGTAAGTCAGAAAAAATGCACGCAGTATCGAAGGCAAAAGCAATGGAAGTTCAACCTTCCTCAGTAATTGCCACCTATTTGCACCATCGATCTCTGCTGCCTCCATGACATGACCATCTATCCCTTCCCATGCTTCTCCGACGATTCTGATGAAGAGTGGAAAGTTGTAGAACACATGTCCGAGCAAAACTGCTGTAAACGTGTAAAGAATCTGTGGAGAGAGGCCAAAGAGATTCAGAAACTTCATGTATATACCGTTCTTACCAAACGTGAGGAAAAAACCAATCGACATCGTGATACCAGGCAACACAAAAGGCACACTCGACATCACCCTGAATATCCGCTTCACAGTTGGATGCATACGCGTCCTACCAAGCAAATAGGCACCGGGAAGACCAAGTAACGCCGTGAGAACCGATGACAAGAGTGCCTGAAAGATCGTAAACCTGATCTTCGATACATTGTCGACTATCGCATCCCACGAAAATCCACCAGAAAAATGAAGATTGAACGCAAAGGGGATTATCAATACCAATATTATGAAGAAAATAGGTAATAACTCATAGAGCTTCATCTTGTATCTCATTTTGTTCCTCCAAATGCTTTTTCAGAACACAACTACTCACTTTCTCCTTTTCTAATTCTCTTTATCCTCGATAGTGTGTGGATGCTCTGCTCCAAACCACCTGGTCTGTTGTATTTGAGCCAGATGTTTTTGTATGCATCGAGCATATTGTCCAACTGCTTTTCAAATTCTACCCGTTCTTTGTCAGGTACGTTTCTGATGTCATCGTATTTAAGAATGAAAGAGATTACCTTTAGTCCAAGAAGTGCGAAATCGACGTTGTTAAGCACCTGCTCTACTACGTCGGTGAGTGCATCGAAATGTGCTAATGTTTTTATCTGTACTGCTATTCCATTTACCTCCTCGATGCAATCTTCAACTTGTCCCATGTCTATGCCCTCTTTGTACTGCTTTGCGCCGTCTGGATAGAGGAATGCGTAGAATTGTGGTGTGCCGTTTGGTGTGTAGAGGAGTTTTTCATGCACGTTGCCGAGTGCGTATATGTATTCTGCTATAGGTTGATCTGTATGGAAGACGTGCATATCAAGGGCTTGGAGAAATTGTTCTTTCGGCAGTTGCATCGCATTCCAGCTGAGATGTGCACCGTAACCAAAGCCGATCCAAGAGAATGGAATGTGTTGTGCATGTCCGTTGTCTCCCCAATCGGTTGTGAGAACACCTATCACACCGTAACGTTTACCATTTACGACAGCGTTCGTAATATTCTCCATCGCATTGTTGCTTCTGCCTATGAATGCATTCCAAGTAGATGTGCCAGGGCATACGTAGAACGAATTGCCACTGGCTGCGTACAATCTGCACTTCTCCTCGTATGGATGGTCTGCCTCGTATCCCCACACCATCGCTATCATATCTTTGGGCAATTGTGGGATGAACTGTGGATAGTTTTCTATGATATCGCCCCAGAACATGACAGTGTCCTTGTGATGCTTTGCAAGGTTGTAGACTTTCATGAGGAAATCAAAATAGACCTTTCCCTTGCCGTATTGTTCGCATAGTTCTTTCGACTTGCCCTGTCCCAAATCTATCGTCTCATCGCATCCTATGTTCACTATATTGCTCTTGAAGTGAGGCAATAACTCATCTAAAAGTTTACCAACGAACTCTATGGACCTTTCATCTACAGGTGATAGAGAAAATGGTAATGGAGTCCAACCGCCCCACGGCGAGTCGAATCCATTTGGTGCCTCTGCAAGTTGTCTGTACTCATCATAGATGAGCCATTTGTCTAAATGACCAAAAGTATTTTGATTTGGTACAAACTCTATGTACCTCTCTGCGCAATATGCATCTATGTCCAGTATCTCCTCACCGGTGAACGGTGAGTAATCCTTCCATACCTTTTCGTGTCCTCTGTATGCAAATGTGTGCTCTATGTACAACTGGATTTGGTTTATCTTCAGTTGTGCAAGCGTATCAATTACCTTCTTGAGCGTCTCCATCTTCGGAATTCTATCCCTGCTCACATCCATCAATATGCTCCTATTTGGAAAGTCTGGGAAGTCATCGATGTACAAACGGGGCAACGTCCTTCCATATTGCGTTATCAGTTGTCGAAACGTTGCACACGCATAGAAGAGGCCAGGTTCATCATGTGCGATGAGCAAAACGCTATCGCCAACGTATATCCTATAGCCTTGAGGCTGTGGAACGACGTCGGGGTTTATTATTAGCTGGAAAAATTCATCACCATTGTTGTATGTTGTAATGTCGAGATTTACGTTGTCATGTATCGCTTCGTTGAGCATTGATTTGAATCGCTTTCCGAACTCGTATTTTTTTGCAAATATGATGGCATTCGACGGTATACGGGTACTACCATCAAGAATATCGATACATTTTGGTTGCGGCAATAAAAGTGGCATGTCCATTTCCCTCTACCTCCATTCTAAGGAAAAGGTTAACTTTAGAACTGCAATTGCATCGCTCTGAATAATGATATCATGAAAGAGTTTAGAAACCAATGGGTAGTTTTCATACGACGGCTCAATTTCAAAATCCGAGGGTCTTTTTCTTGGGAAAGTAGTTTTGCCGCGATTCTAAGAGTAATATTCCATGTACAGTAGATTTGTTCCGTTAATTGCGGCTAATTTTGAATTTACAGTGTAATCGCCTGCAAATCGGATTAGTACTATTTGCATTCTATTCAAAAAAAGTGTATCTTAATCTGAAAGGTGATTCATATTTAAGCTTATTGTTTTTTCGAAGAAGATATAGATAATGGAAATAAGAGTTAAAAAACTGCTGAAAATCTGAAGAATAGTAGACATAGGATAACAAGAGTTGTTGCTGTGGATAAGGGCATGTATTACACATGTTAAGAATAGGACAGATGAGCTCGAATACCATTTGACTTGGAAATCATGATATGTATTGTGTAAACGGGTCCAACCTAATTTGATTACTCATCGTTATCGAAAAGGCACCATTTTTGTATATAGTGACAGGTGATTCATTCATTATAATTAAAGGAGCGATTTTGATGGAGAATATTGGAATAATGGGATTAGGAATTTACGTACCAGAGAACTTTGTCTATGCAGACGAGATAGCAAGAAGGACGAATATTCCTCAATGGGTCATTGAAGAAAAGTTTGGAGTCCTTAAAAAGCCTGTTCCTGGTCCTCAGGATACGACGAGCTTTATGGCCATCCAAGCTGCTAAGGATGCAATAAACGATGCTGGAATAGATCCAAAGGAGATAGACCTGGTAATCTGGAACGGTGCACAGCATAAAGATTACCCATGTTGGCTTGCGAGTTTGAAAATTGCGTACGAAATCGGTGCGACAAATGCCTGGGGATTCGATTTAGAGGCCATGTGTGGTTCGATGATGGCAGCGCTTGAGACTGCAAAATCATTGATGTTAAGAAATGAGAGTTTGAATACTGTATTAATTGCAAGTGGCTACAGGAATGTGGATTTGATAAACTACTCAGTTCCAGAAACATCCTTTATGTTTGATTTGGGAGCAGGCGGGGCTGCCGTTGTGTTGAGAAAAGGTCTGAACAAGAATATCGTTTTGGAATCTTCGTTCAAGGGTGATGGCTCTTTCTCAGAGCAGTGCGTTGTCGAAGTTGGCGGCACGAAAAAGTGGCCTATGGAACCAGAGGATGTCGAAAAATACTTTTTTACTGTCAGGAATGCTGAGGAGTTTAAGAACAACTTAAACCAAAAGACGATGCCAAACTTTTATTGGGTCATTAGAGATTCGTTACGGAAGTCTGGATACACTCAACAAGATATCGATTATCTTGCGATCCTTCATTTCAAGAGATCAGCCCACAAGGCGGTCTTAGAAGAACTAGGGTTAAGAGAAGAGCAAACCATTTATCTGGAAGATTACGGTCATCTTGGACAGAATGACCAGGTCTTGTCGATGAAATTGGCATTAGCAGATGGGAAGCTGAAATCTGGAGATGTTGTGATGATGGTAGGTGCTGGACTTGGATTTGTTTGGGCAGCAACTACGGTTAAATGGGGCGAGGTTTAGAAGTTTGGAAATGGTCTCCAAGTAAGTACTATACATATAAGCAAGTAGATAAACAAGAGTGAAGGAGGAGTTTGTAGATGTGGAATGAAAAGTATAACGAGAAGTTGAGAACTATAGAAGAGGCAATCTTGAGCCTGCCGAAAAACGTTTCCGTTGTTGTCAGTATGGCAGCGGCTGAGGCACAAGGCTTTCTAAAGAGTGTCCACCAATTCAAGGACCACTTTGATAGGATAAAGATAATTACTTGCTTGGATACAGGTTATTATGACTTTTTCATGGGAAAGGAATATGAAGATACATTTCAACTGCATACATGGTTTTTCTCTGATCCAACGAGGGCGTATAAATATGACCATGGTATGAGTAATTTAGATTTCATTCCTAACAACCTGCATATGGCAGGGATGGATAAAGCAATGGCGGAGAAGGAAGAGGGAAATGCTTTGGTCTTCTGGGGCAGTGCAACACCCATGCAGGAGAACACTGGGTATTTCAATTTGGGTATTTCCAATGTTTACGAGAAGGATATGGCTGAGAATGCAGATATAGTAGTGATGGAAGTAAACGAGAAGATGCCTTTCGTACACGGCGATACCGAGTGGCATATAAACAATGTAAGTATGATCGTAGAATCCAGTTGGGATATTCCGGAAATACCTATAGCTGAACCAAAGGAAGAAGAAAGAAGGATTGCTGAGCACATAGCTGATTTGATTCCAGATGGTGCCACTTTGCAGATAGGGATAGGTGGTATCCCAAATGCCGTTGCAAAGTTGCTAGAACACAAAAGGGACCTTGGAATTCACACGGAGATGCTGACAGAATCGATGATAGATCTGTTTGAAAAAGGCGTAATAACGAATATGAGAAAGACCCTTTGGAGAGGGAAATTCGTAATAGCATTCGCTTTAGGAACGAAGAGAATGTACGATTTCATAGACAACAATCAAGGTGTGTTTGAGTTAAGAGGTAGATATGTCAATGATCCATACGTTGTTGCTCAAAATGACAACATGATAAGTTTGAATACAGCCATTTCCGTAGATTTAACAGGTCAAGTTGTGTCAGAAGCGATAGGTCCCAAGCAGTATTCTGGCACAGGTGGACAACTCGATACGCATAGAGGTGCGATAATGAGTAAGAATGGTAAAGGGATCATAGCCCTCAGGTCAACTGCCAAGCGTGGCACTGTATCGACGATAGTTCCTATGCTAACACAAGGGTCGCCGGTGACTATACCAAGGCAAGATTTAGACTACGTTGTCACGGAATGGGGGATGGCACATTTGAGAGGTAGGAGTGCAGGAGAGCGGGCTAGGAAGTTGATTTCCATTGCTCATCCAGATTTCAGAAAGGAATTAGAAAAAGAGGCCGCAAAGTTGGGATTGATTTAATTCAGCTTCACAAAAGGTGAAGGGTGGTACTTGGGTAACACAAACTTAGTGGAGGCAAGGTTGTTAACTTTGTATGATAGAGGAGAATAGCGGATGTATCTCAGTATATTACTGAATTTCTTGAAACCACACTTGGCTTTTATAAGATCTTTGAGAAGTGAATACCTTGATTCAATAGTGTTGTTGTGACCAAGGTGTAATTTTTGATGTACTTCTGAACCAAAATAAAATAGTTCTTGAATACAGCGTACATACCCCATGCCTTGAATAAAGTAAACGAGAATCTAAACCTCGTTTTGAAATCTTTCCCATACTCAAAGAAAGGTTAAAGCAGCAAGCTGGCACGCTAAGTGGTGGACAGCAAAGAATGTTGGCAGTTGGTAGGGCATTGATGGGAAGCCCCAAATTACTCATACTCGATGAACCATCTTTGGGACTGCAGCCATCACTCGTAATAGAGTTATTCCAAAAGTTGAAAGAAATTAAGAAACTTGGGGTCTCGATACTATTAACTGAACAAAATGTAAAACAAGGTCTCAAAGTAATCGACAGAGGGTACGTACTGGAGAATGGAAGGATAGCGATGGAGAATACGTCGCAAAATTTGGCAAACAGTCCGCACATTCAAAAATCTTATTTAGGCGTTTAAGATAGTTTTTGAATGCAAGATTGAAGAAGTGGGAGATGGTATGTGCATATGCCTACATTGAAAATCGACAAAGAAATAGAAATATATTATGAGCTCTCTGGAGATCTGGAATCGAAAGAAACAGTTGTGTTTCTCAATGGAGTAATGGCCTCTGCAAGTAGTTGGAGACAATTTACCCCTGCATTCGAGGAAGTCGGGTACAAGATTCTGTTGTTTGATTTCAAAGGTCAAGTGAAATCGAGTAAGCCTCAAGGACCTTACACATTTGCGGACCATGCTTATGAATTGAAGACTCTTTTAGATTTTCTCGGCATCAACGAAGTTAATTTGATAGGTACATCGTATGGTGGAGAAGCTGCTTTGAAGTTTGCGATACTCTTTCCAAATCGTGTGAGGAGCATGGTAATCATTGATTCTGTAAGCGAATTGGATGAGGTACTTAGATTGTTCGTAAAAAGTTGGATAGACCTAGCTAAATCTGGTGATGGAGAAAAGTTTTTCTATGGCATCATGCCAACAATCTACAGTGATTCTTACATAAAGACACATTTTGAGGAGCTGGTAAAAAGGGTGCAAGGCACTGCATCAATGCCGAAAGATTATTTTATTGGACAAGTCTATCTGTATGAGACCTTTTTGAATGATGTCTACATGACAAACGAACTCAATAAGATAGAATGTCCGGCAGCAGTTGTCTGTGGTGAAAAGGATATCTTGAAACCAAGAAAATTTTCAGAAATCATCGCAAGCAACATTTCAAATTCAGAATTGACTATCATCCCAGATTGTGGTCACGTGGCTATCTTTGAAAAGCCACAAGAACTCATATCACTTTCATTGGGATTTGTGTTGAAGAACAGATAGTTAATCTGTTGAAATTGGACAAAAGTATAGAATACATAAACACAAGTGCTCAAAAAATAAGTTTAACACAAGTGCCAAGAAGTCTCCCAGCCTCTATAGGTGGGAGATGAATTGGCAAATACTTACATTCTTACCATATATGCTATAATATAATCGTAAGTGAAACAACTATTCTGGTCAAGAAACTACTTAGGGAAAGGA
>Ga0209508_1001119_pt1 | contig 22123 bp, 32 predicted proteins | sample AD_UKC129_MetaG_FD_184427 | JGI IMG/M metagenome (GOLD analysis project Ga0209508, IMG submission 184427) | Active sludge microbial communities of municipal wastewater-treating anaerobic digesters from Canada - AD_UKC129_MetaG (SPAdes) (version 2) | ecosystem: Engineered > Bioreactor > Anaerobic... | reverse complement strand
AGTTCAAAAAAACCATCAATTTATATAAACGTTTTTAAATGTTATAAGTTTTTCAATTAAAAGAAAAGTGAAAAGTATTTATATTAGAATAAAAAATTAACAAAAATTAATAAAATCATAAAAAATTGTTACTAGATAATACTACATTTTTTTATATTATAAAGGAACATAAAAATACGTGTAAATCCAATAAGAGGATTAGAAGGTGAAACCTGATGATAGACTCAAAAATTATAATTTCAGTGACAATAGTTCTAATCATCGGAGCCATCGCAGCAGGTTACCAGATAACCAGCAACCCCAAAATCTTATGGCAACCAACAAACCCAGATGATACCAATCTACCCCCATCTGGAAGTGGTGGTGGAGCAGGCGGTTCAGGAGCTTCCAATGGAGGAGGCGACAACAGTGCAGGTGCAAGCGGATCTAGCAGTGCAAGTAATATTAACAGCGAAAGTAATGGAGGTTATTCTGTGAGCCCATCAGAAGCCCAAAATATAGCCCAACAATATGTAGAAGAAGAAGGCGCTACTACAGGAACCCCACACTTGGTCACAATAGCAGGAAAACCTGTATATGTAGTACCAATCGAAAAAGATGGTAAAATTATTGGCGAAATCCATATAGACCCCAAAACCGGTGAAAACATAGGCGGAGCCGGTGGTGCGCCATCATGAAAGTCGAAACAAAAAATGAATCATGCACCATAATATCTGAAGAAATTGAAAATGCCATAGTCCTTGAAGGATCCCCAGGACTGGGACTAATAGGCAACATCGTAGGATGGCTCCTAGTAGACGACCTCAAAATGAGGGAGATAGGATACATCGACTCCAAATACTTCCCACCCCTCGCAGTACTCTACAGGGGCGTTGCCATACACCCATTCAGAATCTATGAAGGAGAAGGACTAGTACTATTTCTATCAGACTTCATACTACCATCCTCCGTAGTCTATGATATGACCAATGCAATAGTAAAATGGATGAAAAGAAACAACAGCAAAGAACTCATAACATTCAACAGCATCATAGTAAGACAAAAATCACACCTAGTCGCAGGAGCAGCCAACAGCAAAAACTCCTTAAAAAGACTCGGAGAACTCGAAATACCAATATTACCATTCGGAAACATAAACGGAATATCAGGAACACTACTAACAAGATGCGCCATAGAAAATATACCAGCATCCTGCCTATTCGCAGAGATATTAACACCCTACCCAGATCCAAGAGCAGCAGCAGAAGTCGTCGAAACCCTTAACAAAATGCTAGACCTGGAAGTAGACACACAACCACTACTAGAAGAAGCCCAGGCAATCGAATCAAGACTTAAAAAACTAGCAGAAAAAGTACACAAAACAGAAACACCAACAACCCCAACAGAAACACCAATATACATGTAAAACCCCCACACACAAACAAGACAAAAAAATATTTATATAGCAAAATTTACATTTTTTTATCCAATAGAGGGGCCCGTAGCCTAGCCTGGATAGGGCGTCGGACTTCTAATCCGAAGATCCCGGGTTCAAATCCCGGCGGGTCCGCTCCCCAAAAAAACTCTATCCCAAGGGCCCGTAGCCTAGCCTGGATAGGGCATCGGACTCCTAATCCGAAGATCCCGGGTTCAAATCCCGGCGGGTCCGCTCCTTTCAGTTTTTCAATCCAGGAAAATAAGCGTCTAAGGTATTCTCTGGAAATCGTATTTCACCATATCTACCCCCACCACCAGGTATGATAATCAACGAACCATTCCTAAACGCCCTTATCGCAAGGGCAGTTTCACTATCAACTTCCCTTATCTCATCCAATGGGGCGTCAAGAAGTGCTTTTATCTCGCTGCCAAATTCATCCACAAGTCTCCCCCAAATTTTCTGAACTGCACGTGTCATAACACCTTTACCATGCTTCATGCTAATTATCTCTGCAAGGGGCATGATATGAATATAAGGCGGACGATGCGATGGATGATGTGGCTCTTTCCAAGTTGCTATTTCATGGATGCGATAATCAACACCCTTCTTGATTGTACCCCCACATGAACACTTCATGTTAAGTTTTATGGCTTCCTCTGGATCATAAACCTTATAACAACGCGTACATGCCGTGAGATGGTATTTACCAAGCCTAGGATCGAAACCATAATTTGCACGTATCTTTTTCCTCTTTATAGATTCTTTCAATGCTGAAAAGGAAATTTCATCCACTTCGAACTGGTTAAATTCCCTCCCAAGACGATGCGGCCAAGGAGAATGAGCATCAGAATTTGTCAAAAACGGTATATCCTGGAGTTCTTTTATCATGTCAGCCATGTCCGTATCGGCTGAAAGACCCAACTCCAAAAAATCGGGAGCTTTACCATAACAATCCTTATAACTATCATAGGACTTGTATAAGCTCGTCCATGGCGTGAATGCATGTGATGGGCCTATAAGCCCATCATATTCATGCACAATGTCCATTATCTCAGATCCTTGCATTCTAACCTTGGGCCTGCCCTCTATGTTAATATTGGATGATTTTAGTTTCTCTCTCAATTCATTAGCTGTTTCTATGGATGGTAAAATTATAAGGTGGTGGACTCGCCTCAAGTCCTCAACTTCAGTTGTGATTATGAAATCACACTCTCCATGAGAATATATACCATCCTCAATGGCTTCTGTAGTTTCTAGGACCATTTTAAGCCATTTGGGGTGTAATCCGTCTCCGGTACCTACAAGGTCTAGGCCTTTGAGTTTTGCTTGTGGGGCTATATTTTCTATTGTCATCTTTTGGGATGTTGCCTGGGAAAAGCAACTGTGAATGTGTAGATCGGCGTTTATTATCATTGATGATCAGCCTATGTATCTGAGGTCTTCTTCGCCTGGTTTGAGCGTCATCCTCTCTATCATTTCCTGTTCCATTTGTTGCGCCTTTGATATCATCTTACGGGTTTCCTTAGCCCTCTCTTCGAGCTTTTCAGTGTCCACTTCCAGTTTTAGGAGTTCCATGAGTACGTTGAGCAGTGCCTTCGCAGCCTCGGCATCTATATAATACCCTGGTGTTTCGCCCATTAGACAGATGCCTTCCATCCCTCTAAGATTTCCCATTCCCAGTAGCAGGCCTGATGCGCCGATTATACCACCATCAGCTGATCTTAGGATAACACCATGTTTTTCTAATTTTTTAGCAAGTTCTATGTTGGTCGCGGCTCCGTAGACCCTTGAAACTTCAACTGGTTGACCTGTGGCTAATCCTCCAAGGGTGTATATTTCCTTGACGCCATAGTTCTCGATGAAGTCTAGTACCATTCCACAGATTTCATATTGTCCCTCTGGAGAAAGTCCCTGAGTATTACCGATTAGTATTATGTAATCTCTTTTTTCTTCGCCAACTGATTTCAGGTAATAGAATTCGTTTTTCATAGGCTCTATAATGCCATTGTCATCCACTAGAACCTGTGGAGGAAATGAGGGTGAATAAAGTTCTGCGAATTTAACAGCGCTTAATTCATCGATTATATGATCAGCGGCCAATTTTCCCACGTGCCCTATGCCTGGTAGAGCTTCTATGAATATCGGTTGGCTTAATTCCACTTCTTCTAAGACGTTTATTATTGTTTCTTTCATTTTTACCCTCCTTTATTACTTTAAAGAGAGCATTTGTTTTTTTAAAATGCGTCTATATTTTCCATATTTATCTTCTGGAGAATATCTTGGTGGGGCTACACTCCTTGTTTTCGTTTCACAATATGGACATTTATCTTTTAATGTGTATTCTCCACAAGAAGTACACTTACGCATTTTCATGTTAATTCACGATGGAATTCCCCTATTCCACCCTCTTTTTGGATGATAGCTATACATTTCTGGGCGGCCTTTTTAAGTTTCTTTTCTGCTGTTGGATAATCTGTTGATTTAACTATTAAACGGTAACGGGGCGCTCCAACAGCCTGCACAATCGCACCTAGTTTCTGGGCGGATTTAAGGGCTTTTTTAATTATCTCGATACCATTTGGTGCATATGATTTAATATCAACATAACCTGTTACTTGGACCTCTGGGGGTGTTATGTTTTTCTTGGCAACCTTGGTAATTGCCTTAGCCCAATCTTCGGAAATCCCCTCTTCTATTAATGCTTTTTCACCTTCATCTGCTGCAGTTTCAAATGCACCATAGAGATCGCCGAAAATATCCATGAGATCATAGCCCACTTCATCATAAGCCTCGTCAAGGTTTTTATTTAAACTTTTAGCTGCTAGTTCTAAAAATTTTTCAGCCTTTTGCTCAATTTTCCAGGCTTGTATCTTCTTACGTCTCTGATCATCCCTTATACGTTTCATGGACACGTCAACGTGTCCTTTCTCTGGGTTGACTCGTAAAACCCTAGCTACAATTTTCTGATTCTCCCTCACAAAATCCCTTATATTTTTCACCCAACCAGATGAAACCTCTGAGATATGTATGAAAGCCTCTTTACCAGGATATTCTTCAAGCTTCGCGAATGCACCATAACCTAAAACTTTATGTACAGTTGCAACTATCAGTTCTCCTTCTTCAGGCCATTCTTTTTTTCTTCTTACCATGAAAAACACCCATTCTAGTCGAGGACCTCAAGTATTTGGGCTTTGATCTTTGCTTTGCCACCGGTTGGCTCGACTAATGTTTTGCCACATATTATACATTGTACATAGGAGGCTGCCCTGTCAAATACTATTTGTTGGTTCCCACAGTCTAGACATTTAACGCGTAGAAAATTACTCCTACTCTCATAGAACATGATTTAAGCCCCCCTATGTGGTGAATTCAACTCTCCCAGCGCGGAATGTCCTTCTTTTAGTATGAGATTTTCCACATTCCTTACATTTTAAGCGTAAGTCTAACTTTTTCACGGGTTTATTGCCTGAGGGTAATGGTCTAGGATATCCCCTATAACCTGCGGTAACCCTCCTGAATTGTCTCTGACCCCATTTTAATTCGCTGGCCTTGCGCCTTTTTGATTCTAACACTTCATGGGTTGTGTGTTTCCTGCAGTGTGGACAGTAAGTTCTTCTTTCTTTCGGAATCTTCATGTGTAATCACCTCAAAAAATTAAAGTGAATGGTTGAAAAAAATGGTAAACCTTCCTTATGCTATTTATTATCAATGATTGTCTATTTATAAGTTTGGTAGTGTTAGGATATTTAATGTTTAATAAACCGTCCTTTGCCAGAATCCACAAATATCTTGGCGGTAATGGATGGTAAACGTACAACGTCTTGGGGTTTGAATGGGCCATAAACTTTTTCATCAACTCCAACAATTGCCGATGGCACTTCATCATATACTATGATTGTTTCAATCTTATCAGGGAATTCTTTGACTTTTTCTTCAGTTTCCTTAGTATCTGCTTTTTGTAGGATGGGGAATATCTTGGAGCGGTGGTCAATTAAAAGAGTGATGATGGAAGAATATAATTTATTTTCCTCAGGGGTTAAATTAATTGGACGTGCATCCTCTAAATCTAATTTGGGATTTTTATTGAAAAGATTATAGGATCTTTGGACATTCATCAACGCAATATCGGTTATTTTGTGCTCTCTACGTTCACATATTTCCATGGTTATCCTTTGAACATCCCTTAAGAGGTGGTGTCTCTTTGTATTTAATGGATCCTTGCTCAGGGTGCTCATAAGTTTTTTCATGTAATCATAGGTTTTTTTATAAAAATCATCACCTACCCTTGCAAGTCCGCTTTCACTCCTTTCTTTTTTTTGTATCCTCCGAAGTTCTCTGAAGAAATCATCCAAAATTATTCATCTCCATGATTTATTCTTCAGCTTCTAGACGTGGTGCGAGGAGGAAACTTAACTCGCCTTCATCATTTGGCATTTTTAATGTTAACTTGAGGGGCATGTCATTTCCAAGATTTATAATAGCAGTTTCACTGAATTTATCTGCTTTAAGCATCTCACTGATCTTATCAAGTGAATATACGCTCCTTGCAGGTTCTTTTATCTTTTCGCCATGGTAATATTCTATCATGGCGTCGCCGAATTCTCCTGTTGCAGATACTATGAATTTTTCTTCGTCAACTTTGAATGTGATCTTATCAGAGAATATATCTATATCTGCTATAGCATCTTTTAGGAGCGAGAATGGAACCTCAAACTCGTTTTCATATTTTATCTCAGGGGGTTGATGAGTTTCATATTCAATGTCTATCAATCTTATCTTGAATTGACGTGTAGCCTCCCCCTCAAATATTAATATGAGGTTGGCATCATCACTTTTAATTACTAAATGTTCACCGGCCTTCGCGCGTCTGAGAACCTTCATTAGCTCCTCGGTATCCACGTTAATCTTTTCGGGTTCTTCACACTCGTATTCATCGAACAGTTCCCGTTTAAGTTCAAGGTGTACAAAGGTTATATGGCTCCTGTCAAGGGCATCCAAGCGCATGCCCTCACCATCTACTTGTATTTGGACTTCATCAACAATTGATGAAATGGCATCAAAACTTGTCTTTAAAATGTTAGGATCATCCAGTTCTGCCTTAAACATTTATTGGTCCTCCTCACATTGTATTATATTAAAGCCAGGAATATCATCCAAACTTTTCAGGGTTCAAAAGGTTCATGTAAATAAAAGATTATTTAATATTATTCTTTTCATCATTTTTATCCTTTTCATTTTCAATAGCCTTCATTTCAGTGTAAATATCAGCTAGGGGTGTTTTTGAAATAATTTTCTGTTTCAAGGCACCTGCTATGACTATGATCCCTATTATTATGAATAAAATTGAAATGACAGCTTGTTCACCAAAAATGACGTTATCCGCTATCTTTTTAACCGGTGAACTCAAATATAGGGCGCCGATTATAATAAATACCAAGCCTATAAAAACGCCACCATATGATGTTATCTCCTCTCTTTTATCATCCAGCATCCCCCTAACCTTTTTGAATCCCCCCATTATCTTAGGAATGCTCTTTTTCAAGTCCTTGAAGATCTCCTCAAAGGTTTGGTTCTTAATCGTATTCCCTCCATGTATATTTACATTTGGTGCATCTTAAAAAGCGGGTTTCGGCTTCATCAGCCCTTCTTGTCTGCTGCATCCACCAGAAAGCTTCCTTATTCCCACATTTTGGACATTCAGCCTTTGTTGTGGGGAGAGTTTTAACATCTTCTCCTGTGAATATAACGCTTTCTTTACTTTCAATTTTTTCAGTTACCTTGTACTTATCTGACAACTCTTTTGTTATCTTTTTTTCATATCCACATTTACATTTAAAACGTTTTTTGTCTGGGAACATTATTGCTCCACATTTGGGACAAAATTCCATCTTCTTCCTCCCTGGGAGTCTAGAGAAATACTATCTATTTTGGGTAACTTCTATTCTGTGCATTTTTCTCTTTTATATATTTTTCCTGAAATTTGCGCGCATCTTTAAGTATCATGGCATGGTCAAATGCTAATTTGATCTGGTTTAATTCTCCCCATTTAAACCTAGAAACTTCACTGGCATCTGTATCTGCTTTTAATTCTCCATTGATCCAGTGGGCTATGAAACATATGCTTACAACATGTCCGCGGGGGTCGCGATTTGGATCTGAATAGACACCTAATAAATGATCTAATTCAACTTTTAGACCGGTCTCTTCACGGACTTCTCTTAGGGCTGCTTCTTCAACCCTTTCACCATATTCCACGAAACCGCCCGGGAGCGCCCAGAACCCCATATAGGGGTCCTTTTTCCTTTTTATGAGGATTATACTATCATCAGGACATAGTATAACAACGTCTACTGTTAGGAGAGGGTTCTTGTATATTTTAACCACCTTCAAGTTAAGCGTTGCCCTTTGATTCTCCCTTTTCAACCCCTGCGGCTATAAGATGAGCCGCCCTTATAGGCTCGGGTATGGCGCTTCTTGTCGTTGAAATCTTAACTATCTCTATTGCATCATCTAATCGTATACCTTTTACTTGGATGTAGATGGTATCATCCATTTTCACTGGATATATTTCACCAGCCCTTTTTATAGCATCCCATCGCCATTCCCAATCTTCAAATTTCTTCTGGAGGGCCTTTTTTATCTTTTTAAAATCGGGTATTTTCCTTATAGCCACTATAACAGGCAATCCAGTCTCTCTGAATAATTTTTCAATGTCTACGACATTGAAACCGCCCAATGTTACCCCGTCCAACATTATAACACCTAACTGGTCAAGGTGCCTTGAATTTTTAACCATTTCAATTATCTTGGACGTGGAATTAGTTCCATCAACTTTTACATGGGTTGTTAGTACGCCGTCTAACCATGAACCTCCCCTGAAGACCGTGCCAACAACCAGAACATCCTCTTTACTATGTGGTGTGAATGGGGCGTCATCAATCCCCAAGATTCTGATTTCAGATTTTATCTTCCTAAATTTCTTTTTTTTCATTGAGCTTTATAATGTTTTTATAAGGTTTTTAAATTCCTTGGACCTTTCCTTAAGTATCTCAGCTGCATTTTTGAGGGATTCTTTTGGGTTCTCTCCCCTTATATACATGTGGGGTTCTCCTATTATAGGATGATCTATAGAGTATGCTACGGCCTTTACAGTTTCGTCTTCAAGGAGTATTTTTCTGAGGGCGTTACAGAGTGTGTGGGTTTCACCTTTGAATATTAATTCAAGTTCATTTTTTTCGTCTCTGATAATCTTCATTTTTTTCCTCCAAGTTTATTTGAGCCTGTAATTTGTGGAGAGCTTCCTTTTCTCCCTATTTTCACAATTTGGACATATAACCTCGTCTTTACCTGCTCTTTTCATGAAGTGTCTGCAACGGGTGCACATGGCCTTTATCACTCCAAGGTCTCTTTGGGTGGTTTGAAGGTCTATACCGGTTAATCCAACTAGTCTGCTTACACGGGCCTCAACTATGTCACCTATTTTGAAGGCGTCTGTTAACTTTGACAGATAGCCGTTCTTAACCTGGGAGATGTGGATTGCGCCCATAAATGATGTTATGGGCGCTCTTGACCTGTCCTTAATATGATGTATTCTCACGAGCACCCTCTGAGGTTTTACTTCAATAACTTCTCCGATGACTACGGTGCCCTCTTTTAATAGTGGGGGTGTTCCCGTCTTTGATACGACTTTTATACGCTTATTTTCGTCATCCCTTGTAACTTCGCCTACAAATAGCGATTTTATTTCACCCTTTTCTTCATATGTTCCCTCTGCTGGCACGAATTCTTCTATAACAGCTAGAGAATCTCCGGGAAAAACAAAATCCCCAGACTTTGCCTTCATCAATTCACCTCTAATTGAATTTTATAATAAAAAATAGTATAATCCTTCCAAGGTTATTTTTTTCTTTTCTTATATATATTCTTGTCTAGAATAGGATTTCATCTAGGGTATAATCCTCCCATCTTCTTTTGTTAAGAACTATCTCCAATTCTGGGGGGGTTAAAAGTGGCTTATCATACAACTGATAATCATCTATAGGTATCCTTGGACAGGCAGAAACTACAAATGCGTCCAATTCCCTGAATGAGACTAGTAACTGTGGGGAAATATCATCCAAGATTATTATAAACGCCTCCTTACCAGCCTCTTCAAGGATGCTCTTTAATTTGAGGGCGAGGGATAATCTTTTCTGACCCTTCTTAGATGACATTATAACCCCCCATCTTGATGCGCCCTTTGCCTTTGTGATAGCCGCAAATCTCACCCTCAAAATTCTATCAGCAAACTTTTCAATGTTTTTTGCCCGTCCAGTATATGGATCTGCCACAATAACAGGTTTGCCTGTGAACAATCTTATACCTAGGGGATGGAAATCCCCACTCCCAATAAAAAGATAAGCGTCCACATCCAAACCTTTAACTGATGAAAAATTGCAACCAAGAACCTGACCCCTCCTAGTACCTATCCCCGGAGCTGATAAGACTATTTTATCATGATCTTTTAGGAATTCTATGGCTTCATTGAGTAAATGTAAATGTTGTGTTGTGGTGGCAACTCCTATTCTTTCATATCCAGATAATAATTGAAGTGATGATTTGATGGCTGGGATTATATCGAGTTGGGCATATGCTTCTATGAAAATTACTGGTATACTATAATCAATGGGGAGAGGTGTATGGCCATAATGTATGAGAAGATCAACTATCTCATCCATTTTCGCATCTGCAACATCACACGCTCCATAGCATGGATCGGCAGATATTATCACAGTAACTGATAATTCTTTTTCAAGTTCTCTGGCTAAATTTATTGCATGTGTTTTAAGGCCATCTGGGAATTGTAGGCCGATTATACTAGGATTATATTTTTTTGCCTTTTTTATAATCTTTGGAATTTCAAAGTTGTACTCTGCCAATCTATGCCTCCTCTGGGAAGCTTGTTATTATCTTACTATCGGTAATATCTACTCTTATAAGTGTATTTATTTTGTAGCCTGTTTTTTTCTCGACAATTTTTTTACCTTCACCTTTTTCTATTATAACTATCACTTTAGCTACTTTTACATCCATTTGTTTAAGGGCTTCGAGGACTGCTAGTAGTGTTCCACCGGTACTTACAACATCATCTATGACAAGTAGTCTGTCACCTTTATTGATGCCATTGATGTATAGCTCCCCTTCACTATATCCTGTGGTTTGATGGACTGCCACTTCACCTGGAAGGCCATATTCACGTTTTCTCACAACTACGAATGGTATGCCTGTTTTAAGTGATAATGCGGTTGCTAGGTGTATGCCCATGGCTTCAATACATACTATTTTATCAACGTCTAGACTATAACGTTTTGTTATCTCATCAACCACCTCTTCCAGTATATCGGGAGTTGTAAGGGGTATGCCATCTGTTATGGGATGCACAAAATAGTTATAATCTCCTTTTTTTATTATAGGGGCTCTTTTCAATGTTTTCTCCAACTTTTCTAGCATTTCCATCACAAACTTTTTTTTCTCTGGATAAAATTATAAACCAAATGCCTTCATATATAATTTTTAATCTAATTTTCCCATGGTGACGATCATGTTAGGCAAACTAGGCAAAAGTCTTGCAAAGACTATGAAAAAATTGGCAGGAATGACCATAGTAGATGAAAAAGTGGTGAAAGAAGCTATAAAAGATCTACAACGCGCACTAATCCAAGCAGATGTTAATATAAAACTCGTATTCAAATTATCCAAATCAATAGAAGAAAGAGCCCTCAATGAAGAACCCCCAAAGGGCGTAACCCCCAAAGAACATATCATAAGAATAGTATACGAAGAAATGGTCAAACTCGTTGGAAAAACCCCAAAACCCCTCAATATAGACAAAAAACCATACAAAATCCTATTCGTAGGACTCCAAGGAAGCGGTAAAACAACCACCATAGGAAAACTCAGCCACCACCTCAAAAAGAAAGGATTAAACCCAGCCATAGTATGTACAGACACCTGGAGGCCAGCAGCTTACGAACAACTAAAACAACTCACAAATGAGATCAAAATACCAGTCTATGGCGAACCAGAAAACAAAAACCCACTTAAAATCGCAGAAAAAGGACTTGAAAAATTCAAAGGCCATGACGTCATAATATTCGACACAGCAGGACGCCATAAAAAAGAAAAACACCTACTCAAAGAAATGGAAGAACTATCCACCATAATAAAACCAGATGAAACAATACTCGTAATTGACGGCACCATAGGCCAACAAGCAAAAGAACAAGCAAAAGCATTTTCACAGAGCACCGACGTCGGATCAATCATCGTGACAAAACTCGACGGATCAGCCAAAGGCGGCGGCGCATTATCCGCAGTCGCAGAAATAGGAGCCCCAATAAAATTCATCGGCACCGGAGAAAAACTAGAAGACTTCGAAGTATTCGACCCAGAAAGATTTATATCCAGACTACTCGGAATGGGAGATATCAGAAGCCTACTAGAAAAAGCAGAAGAAATCGCAGAAGAAGAAAAGGTCAGCGAAGAAGCAGTAGACGCCATACTCACAGGAAGATTCACCCTAAAAGAAATGAAATCACAATTTGAAATGATGGGAAAAATGGGCCCACTCCAACAAGTCATAAACATGATACCAGGCCTTGATAAATTGCCAAAGAACGCACCTGATACAACAGAAGAAAAAATAAAAAAGTACCTCACAATAATGGACTCAATGACAGAATACGAACTAGACCATCCAGAAACAATCAAACATTCAAGAATAAAAAGAATCGCGAAAGGCTCAGGCACAAAAAACGAAGACGTTAAAGAACTCCTAAAATATTATAAAGTTACAAAAAAGGCCATGAAAGGCCTTGGAAGACGCAACAGGGGCGGTCCGATGGGACAACTAATGAAACAATTCCTACGCTAAGGAGAAAAAACATGGACACAGAAAAGAGACTAAAAAAACTACTGAAAATCACAAATGGAAAATTATGTCCAAATTGCCTTGGCCGCAAATTTTCAGATACAATACCAGGACCCGGTAATGCTAAAAGGGCCAAAATTTTAATGGAAACATTCAATCTAAAAAAGTCAGACAAATGCAAAATCTGTAAAGGAATACTAAAAGACCTTGAAAAAACCGCAGACTACATTGAAAAAAAAATAAAAAAACTAAGTCTAGAATTTTCAACTCTACTAGTAGGAAGCACGCTACCAAAAGATATCATAGAATTTGATGAAAAAACAAACAAATTATTAGAGATTGAAGTCGAAAGCATAAAAAAAGAACTCAACCGAGAACTTGGCAAAATCTTAAAAGAAAGATTCAAATCCAAAGTCGACTTCGAAAACCCCGACATCATCATCAAAGTCAACTTCAAAACACTAAAACCACAAGCATGGATACAAATAAACCCCCTATTTATAGAAGGCCGATACAGGAAACTCGTAAGAGGTATACCCCAAACCAAATGGCCCTGCAAAAAATGTAGAGGTCGAGGATGTCCAAGGTGTAATTTCACAGGCAAAATGTACCCTACCTCAGTTGAAGAATTGGTTGCAGAGCCAGTACTCAGAGCAACTCAAGGTTCAGAGTCAAAATTCCATGGAGCAGGAAGAGAAGATATCGATGTGAGGATGCTTGGAAAAGGAAGACCCTTCGTACTCGAAATCAAAGAACCTAAGATAAGAAAAATAAACCTTAAAGAAATCGCTGATGAGATCAATAAATCTGCTGAGGGCAAAATCGAGGTTCTAGACTTGAAATTCTCCACCCGCAGTCGTAAAGTAGAAATCAAAACTTCATCTTCTTATAAAATCTACCGGGCAAAGGTTAAATTAAAGGACAAAATCGAACCATCAACCTTGAACGAATTGAAATCTTTAAATTTGATTAAACAAAGAACTCCAAAGAGAGTTTCCCACCGAAGAGCAGACAAGATACGTGAAAGAAGAGTAATCGATGTTAAATGGAATATAATCGATTCTAAGACCTTTGAACTTATACTAAAGACCGAGGGGGGACTTTACATAAAGGAGCTTATTTCAGGTGATGATGGGAGGACAAAACCAAGTGTAAGTGAAATACTCAAAAACCCAGCAGAATGCATCGAACTTGACGTCCTAGAAGTTGGATGAGTCCCATATACTTAATAAGCACCCCTAGAATCTTTAGCGTATGCACAAGATGAAAAAATTTTGAAAATGTAAATTATCTTTGCAAAAAAGCTATTTAATGAACATGGATCGTCTTTTCATGTGAATAAACGTTTAGATCTTTTTATATGCCAAAAAAAGACTCATGAGCTATTGGTGAAATTTTTAACGAAATTCACCATAACATACTAGTAGAGTGTAAAAAAGCCAAGAAGCGCCCTAAAAAATTTTAGAAAAAGTTGATTTGTCAAAATAACGGTTCTATAGATGCTGTTATGTCCTATAAATGCATTAACCCCAATGATTTAATTCAATGTAAAAGTTGAACCTTTTACCTTCCTAATCCATAACTATAAATATAAATATGGATGTTTATTGATATGAGGTGAATAAATATGCAAATTATCTTAGAGCCAGTGCTTACTGTTAATTTCATATTTTGTATAATAATCCTATTAATGGGATATTGGGGTTTCCGGAAGCTTGAAAATCCCCTCCTATTCTACATTGGATTAGCATTCGGATTTTTTGGAGTGTCCCATCTGGCCCAGCTAACAGGATACCCTGGTAATACACTGGCACTTATAATAATCCGGACCATAGCTTACTTACTGGTCATTTTCGCCCTTTTCCAGACCATAAAACAAAAAAGTGCTTGAGTTTAATTTAACCTACACTAATGGCTCTATAAACCGTGCAAATTTCGTGATGAAACCCCATATGATTAAGTTCTAAATAAAGATTTCACTGTAAAACTTGGTAAACTCCTTCCCTAGAGGAAAATATTTAGGTAAGAAGATAAATAAATCAAGTTGTTATATGTGATCATCTAATTTTTTTAAGATCATGGAGGTTTACAACATGAAAAGATCAAAGGGTTTCAGGAGTAAAACAAGACATAAACTTCAGAAGACTAAGAGATTTGGGAGGACAAATCCTATAACAAGGAAAATCCAAAGTTTGGAAGTGGATGATCTTGTCCATATAATCATAGATCCAAGTATCCACAGGGGACAGCCTCATCCACGATTCCATGGCAAAACAGGGCGAATAGTCGATAAAATGGGTAAATCTTATGTTGTTGCCATAAGAGATGGTAAAAAGGATAAAAAACTCATTATAAGACCAGAACATCTCCAATTACAAGAGTGATCCATGATGATAGGTAAAAAAGTTCTTGAAACAGAGCCAATTACCATGGCAGAAGTTAAGGTCATCCTCGAAAAATTCGCAGAAAAACATGAATTCACATATGAACAGAACTTAGCCCTTGAACATGCCAGCAAATTCTCCAAAATAGATTATGAAGATGTGCAAAAATTAACAGAAGAACTCATGGAACTACCCAATATAAAAAAGAAACATGCAGTGCGACTTGCAGACCTCATGCCCAAAGATATTGCGGATGTTCGTTTAATATTCGCCAAGGAAAGAATACCCATAAAAAAAGAAGATTTTGAAAAAATCCTAAAAATAATAGATAAATACAGATAATCGAGTGATCTCATGGAAGAGTATGCCATTATCCTAGACTATCTCCCATTAGGATATGTAACTGAAGGCTTAGGCGGCTTCAAAAGGAAACCAGTAGCCCAGGCCATAGGCAAAGAAGAGTTCACACTCCTAGAATTAACACCAAAACCTGGAGTAGACCTTGAAATCCACGAAGAAGTCTATATAGGGAAAGGTAAAAGAGATAAGATAGCTAGGATAAACAGGCGACTACGCCACGACGAACTAACAGCAACAGCAAGGGTTGAACTACCCTATGTCATCGAAGAAATCATAAGATCAAACGAGGAAAAATTCGTGAAATTCTTTAACGAAGCAAGCCCCATAAGCACAAGACTCCATCAACTAGAATTACTGCCAGGGATCGGGAAAAAACACATGTGGGACATCCTCAAAGCACGTGAAGAGAAAAAGTTCGAAAGCTTTGAGGATATTAAAAAGAGGGTTCCCATGCTAGCAGACCCTGTTAAATTACTAGTTAAAAGGGTCTTAATGGAATTGGACGTTGACAAAGCAAAGAGGGGTAAACGAAAATATGTACTTTTCACAAGGCCGCCTAGACGAAGAGAAAGGCCGAAAAAATAAAATGAGACTTGATTCGCTAGCAACTGAAACCAAAAGAATCCTGAGAGAATATAATCTACGCCTAAATAAGAGGTTAGGTCAACACTACCTCATCGATAATCTTAAAAGGGATAAAATTTTATCATATGCCAATTTGAAGGATGATGACATTGTATTAGAGATCGGTCCAGGGATCGGAACCCTCACAATCCCCCTAGCCTCCAAAGCAGGGAAAGTTATAGCAATTGAAAAAGATAAAAGGATCGCCAGCATACTAAAAAGGAGACTATATGGTCATGATAATGTTGAAGTGATTATTGGCGACGCCCTGAAAATAAAATTCCCACAGTTTAACAAGATAGTATCCAACCTACCATATAAAATATCATCGCCCATAACATTCAAGTTCCTTGAATATGATTTTGATTTCGGCATTTTAATGTATCAGCGAGAATTTGCAGAAAGAATGATAGCCAAACCAGGAACCAGGGATTATTCACGCCTCTCAGTGGCCTTATATTTCATGGCAAACATTGAAATCATAGACTATATCCCAAGGAAGGCTTTTCTACCCCCACCAAAGGTTGAATCCGCCATTGTTAAATTAACTCCCAAGGGAAAAATTAATGGGATCTTTGAAAGGACTTGCAGAGCCCTATTCCAACATAAAAAGAAAAAGGCAAAGAATGCTCTCATCGAATCATTCCATGAAATCAGTAACAAAGCAGATCCAAAAGAAGTGGTTAAGTTCATAGATCCTATCTTATTGGAAAAGCGAGTTTTCACTTTGGATCCCCTGGAGATACTTAGAATTTCAAATGAACTTAAAGAAGCGATTTCCAGGGTATCATCATAGATTATGCTCTAATATTAAGTATCTCCCATTCTAATCCGCAAACTTTAAATAACATGTAAACTATTTTTTACATTATGATAATTGCAAGACCTGAATGGTTTGGAATAAGAAAATATGGTGGCTGGGGCATCAGCATCAAAACTTGGCAAGGTGCAGTTTACATTGCAGGAGTCATCAGTTTCCTCATTCTCATCCAATTAACCCCACTCAACACACAACAAAGACTAATCATAACAGGAGCCTGGCTGACCTTCATATTCATCGATCTTTCTGATGTCATGTGGAAAGTCAAAAAAGACGAAAGAGAATACATCCATGAAGCAGTAGCAGAAAGAAACGCGGCATGGGCCATGATGACCATCCTTGTAATTGGCATACTCACAGAACTATTCTATAATGCAATGCACAAAAGAATATACGTTGATCCATTCATGGTAACGGCCCTAATAATAGGAGCCATCACAAAATCCATAACATACTATAAACTAGAAAGAGAATCCTAGAGAGTCTATGAAGAACAATATACGTATTCTAAGGGAAAAATTGGGTTTCACACAAGAAAACCTTGCAGAGAAGGTTGGAGTGACAAGACAAACAATCATAGCACTTGAAAAGGGAAGATACAATCCATCCCTGGAGTTAGCTTATCGTATAACAAAGGCGCTTAAAAAAGAACACATAGAAGATGTTTTCATCCTCGAAGATCAGCCATGATAAAATACAAGAACCTTAAAATCCAAACATGCAAAAACGTTTACGCCCCTGCAGAAGACACATTTCTCCTCGCAGACAACCTCAAAGTCAAAGAAGGCGACGAAGTCCTCGAAATAGGCACTGGAACAGGCATAATAGCCATAATCGCCGCTAAAAAGGCCAATGTAACAGCTACTGACATAAATCATTATGCTATCAAATGCGCAGAAAAAAATGCTAAAATTAACAATCTAAAAATAAGAATATTACATGGAGACCTTTTCGAACCTGTGAAAGGTGAAAAATTCGATCTCATACTCTTTAACGCACCATATCTCCCAAGTTCAGATGAGGACCTAACTAGTGAAATCATCGACAAAGCATGGGACGGGGGAAAAACCGGCAGAACTATAATCGACCGTTTTTTGAAAAAGGTGAAAACACACCTAAAAAAAGGTGGGAGAATACAAATAGTGCAATCATCACTCTCAAACATAAAAAAGACCATGAAAAAATTAGAAGAAATGGGATTTGATGTGGAAATCACAGCCTCTGAAAAATTCTTTTTTGAAGATATAGTAGTTATAACAGCCAAATCACCATAAAAATATACCATCAAATACTAGGACAGCATCACCCTCCATATAAGCGCCTATTCCACCACCTCCCTTATAAACTTGAATATTAAGTTCACCACCAGGAAGATGAACGAGAACCTTATCATCTAATCTACCAACCTTGTTACCTGCAATGACAGCCGCCGTGGCACCAGTCCCACAAGCCAGGGTAGGCCCAACACCACGCTCCCATGTAACCATCCTAACCTCTGATGAACTCAAAATCTCAACAAAATGCACATTTATCCTTTCAGGAAAAACAGGATGTTTCTCTATAAGGGGTCCGAGCCCCTCCAAGTCCACAGAATCAACATCATCTACAAATATAATAGCATGGGGATTACCCACACTAACCGCTGTAAGTTTTATATCCTGGCCATTAACTTTAAGATATCCTTCTATAAACTCGTCTTTTGATGCTTTCATTGGTATTTTCTCTGTTTTGAATGTTGCAAGTCCCATGTCCACGCGTGCAGAGACTACCTGCCCCTCACTAATATTTAAATCCACAATTTTGAGACCTGCAAGGGTCTCCACCTTAAGTTTTTCTTTTCTTATAATGGCATTATCATATACAAACTTGGAAAAGCATCTTATACCATTACCACACATCTCGGCTTCGCTTCCATCCGCATTAAATATCCTAAACCTTATATCACCATCCCCAGCTGGGGGTTCCACGAATATAACACCATCAGCTCCAACAGAGAATCTTCGCTGGCAAACCTCCGCTACAAAATCTGGTTTCTCATCTTCACTTATGCACTCTTTTCTGCTTTCATCTATGATTATATAATCGTTACCAATGGCGTGCATTTTAGAAAATAATATCATCTTTGACATGTCACATCCAACCTCATCTTTTTAGGAGTCTTGGCGGGATTATCTGCCCATCTACAAGATCTGAGAAATCTTCCCTTTCCCTTACGATTTCAGTTTCACCATCCTTGACAAGGACTTCGGCTGGTCTTGGCCTTGAATTATATTGTGACGCCATGGAAAATGCATATGCACCAGCATTTAATATGGCTAGTAAGTCCCCCTCTTCAACCTTTGGAAGTTCCCTGTCCCTTGCAAAAAGGTCACCTGATTCGCATAGATTACCTGCTATGTCAATCTCTTCTACTGGTTTTTCATCTGCTTTATTTGCCACGATTATATGATGGTATGAACCATACATCGCGGGCCTTATGAGGGTGTTGAATCCCGCGTCAACACCAGCAAACTTCCTATAACTTTCTTTTATCGTGTTCACCCTTGTTAGGAGGTAGGCTGCGTCACCTACTATATATCTTCCAGGTTCAAGATACATTGCAGGCTCCCCAAGTGAATATTCATCTAATTTTTCCATGAAAAGGCCTGTTATATTCTCTGCAAATTTATTGATGTCTAGTGGTTCCTCTTCTGGATGATAGGGTATCCCAAGGCCCCCTCCAAAGTCTATGAATTCAAATTTTGTCCCGGTTTCCTTTGAAACTTTACCTGCTACTTCCATGAGTTTTTCCACGGCTAACATGAATGGTTCAGGTTCAAGTATGCCTGAGCCTATGTGTGCATGGATTCCGATTGGTTGGAAGCCGAGTTCTTGGGCTAACCTGTAAACTTTGCTGGCTTTGTCTTCTCTTACACCGAATTTGCTGAGTTCTCCCCCGGTTATGCAATGTTCGTGGTGTCCGGCGCCTACCATGGGGTTTATCCTGATTGATATCTTAACATTTTCCGGATTTGTTATCCTTGAAAGTCTTAGAAGCTGTGATTCTGAGTCAATATTTACCATAACCCCCGATCCGACCGCGAAGGATATTTCATCGTCTCTAAGATTATTACCAGTGTATAGAATCTTTTCTGGTTTGAAACCTGCGAGTAGGGCCATGTATATTTCCCCAGGGGAAACGGCGTCGATTCCGCTACCTTCGTCTTCAAGTATTTTTAAAATTGCGAGATTGGTGTTTGCCTTGCATGCATATAATATCTGGAAGTTGGGATAATACTTGGTGAAGGCTTTATGGAGTCTTTGGTAGTTTTTTCTTATGCGCGTTTCATCTATGACATAGAGTGGTGTGTCATAGTTTCTTGCGAGTTCTACTGCGTCTGCTCCACCAATTGATAAGTGGCCTTTGTCATTAACCTTAACATTTAACATGATGAACCTCCCTTAGATATTTTTTGGAGTTTTGAGAATATGAAACCATTTATAGCAGTTGTAAGGGCGCTTATACTAGAAGATAATAGAATATTGTTAATCAAAAGATCAGCGCATTCTAGGACAAATCCGGGATTATGGGAGCTTCCAGGGGGTAAAATGTTAGATGGGGAAACACTTGACATGACATTGGAGAGGGAAGTTTATGAGGAAACTGGTCTTAGGGTATGTCCTATGAGGGTTCTTGGCGCTTTTCAACAAGAGTTTCCATTTAAGGTTTCTGTGAATATTGTTTTCCATGTTAGAGTCAAGGGTGGTGTTTTAAGGTTAAGTGATGAGCATGATGCATATAAATGGGTGGATGAAATCGGCGATCTTAAGGTTTCTCCATGGCTTGCTGAGTTTAAGAGGTTTTATGGATTGAAGTGAAGATATTGTCTAAGACTTCGATGACCCTGTCTATTTCATCTTTTTTTATTATGAGTGGTGGCACGAGTCTTATAACCTTGTCAGCTGTGCAATTTATAAGCACTCCCATTTTTCTTGCCTCATCCACTATTTTATCGCACTTTATTGTGAGTTCAACACCCAACATTAAACCATAGCCTCTCACATCCTTTATGATGTCATGTTTGTCCATTAGATCTTCTAGGCGCCCTTTGAAGTATCCGCCTAATTTTTTGGCATTCTCTGGCAGGTTTTCAGTTATTATAACTTCGATGGCTGCTATGGCTGCCGCGCAACCTAATGGATTGCCCCCGAATGTCGATCCATGATCTCCTGCTTTGAATGCTGATGCAACATTCTCATTTGCTAGCAAGGCTCCTATAGGGTAGCCTCCACCCATAGCCTTAGCTACTGTTGTTATATCGGGTTGTATGCCGAAAAGTTCTGATGCGAACATCGCTCCGGTTCTGCCGAAGCCTGTCTGAACCTCGTCGAGGATGAATAGGACGTCGTTTTCTCGTGCAAGCGCCTGAACATCCTCCAAGTAGCCTTCTGGTGGGACTACAACTCCTCCTTCGCCTTGTATAGCTTCTAGTATTATGGCTGCTGTATCATCTGTTATGGCTTCTGCCATGGCTTGGATGTCACCATAGGGTACATGTTTGAAACCTGGGGGTAGTGGTTTAAATGGTTCCTTGTATTTGTCTTGTCCTGTTGCTGTTACAGTTGCAAGTGTTCTTCCATGGAATGAATTCTCAGCGGCTATTATCTCACCTTTACCTGTATATTTCCTTGCGAGTTTTATAGCGCCTTCATTGGCTTCCGCCCCGCTATTTGCAAAGAATACCTTGTCATGGGGTGAAATGGAGGTGAGTAGCTTGGCTAATTTAACCTGTTCTTTGTTGTAGTATATGTTTGAGCAGTGTATAAGTTTTTGTGCCTGGTGGCAGATTGCAACTGCAATCTTTGGGTGTGCATGTCCTATACTGTTCACTGCAACACCTGCAAAACAGTCAATGTACTCTTTACCGTCTATGTCCCAGACACGAGCCCCTTTACCATGTGAGAGGACGATAGGCTGGCGAGAATATGTTTGCATGATATACTTTTTTTCAAGTTCAATTATCTCATCAGTATCCATAATATCACCAATAACATCATCTATGGGGTTTTTTATCAAGGGATTATCTTTTTGAAATAATCATAGAGTGGATGTTTCTCGTTGATGATATCCAAGAGAATCCCTCGAATCTTATAAGAAGGATGGGATCCTTCAGCTGTCTTGATAATATAACCTTTTTTTACATCTTCCACTTTAAGAATCTTGTCATTTATTATTACATTTTCACCCTTTTTAAATCCTGAGGATTTTTCTCTAACTACTATAAATCCATTAAGTTCAGGTTTCTTCATGATAAAGATTTTAGCTTCAAATCCCCTCTCATGAATCCTCTGGAGGATCCTATGGAGGAATTCCTCACCCCTTTCTTCTAGTATATAAGATTTTATAGTATCATCGAGGGCTTCTTTCATCCTAATCCATGCATCAGCCTCTCTGCACCCTATCCTGTCACGTGTGACGCGTTGAGGGCACCTCCAACAATACTTTTCATCCAGAGACTTGAGAAGTTTCTGATAGGATTCAACACACCTAGATTTGAACTCTTGGATAGTCTCTTTTATCATCAGACACCCCCAAAGATCCCAGACTTCCTTGCATAATCATAAAGATA
>Ga0209508_1001118_pt1 | contig 22153 bp, 10 predicted proteins | sample AD_UKC129_MetaG_FD_184427 | JGI IMG/M metagenome (GOLD analysis project Ga0209508, IMG submission 184427) | Active sludge microbial communities of municipal wastewater-treating anaerobic digesters from Canada - AD_UKC129_MetaG (SPAdes) (version 2) | ecosystem: Engineered > Bioreactor > Anaerobic... | reverse complement strand
ATCGCGGGCACGTACGTTTCATCATACTCCAACTCAGATAATTCAGAGTATGGAAAATAATAGGCAGGTAACTCTGAACTTGGTATATCATACGGATATACTACATCAAATGGAAAGTGTATGGTCACATTAACTATACTACTCATGCCTTCTGGAATGGTATACTCAAAGTCCTAATTTGCCCACTCAAATAAAATGACACCAATATCTGTTTTCTAAATGAGTAAATTCTCCATCACTTGCTAATTCTCAATAGTGCCAGCATACTAAATTGGGTATTCCTACTACACTGTGCCATTCATGTTTAACAGAATAACTGAATATCCATCATGATACATGTATTCTTCATCGTACGTATAGATTGTGCTGCCATTAACAATCTATACTATTTTATCGCTTATTATCTTGTACTATATTACTTCAGAGTAATTCTCTAATGAGACTAAACCTATGCTCTAGCCCGAAATTGGCTAGAAGAAATTGAAGTATAGCTTGCCATCAAGGTGAACTGGTTCTACGTATACCTCATCTTCAATTAGAAGCTAGGATTTTAGCTTGGTCTTCTGCACATCTTGAATATCGAAATCCGCGCTTGGCAATAGCTAAATTGGTATATACTAACTAACTCCTGCTGGAACGGTTACGTATCTATCTAGGAATGGCACGTACTTGCCAAATACCAAAGCCTGCGAATACCAGTCAAATTTCATAGGTATTGTTATATCCCATGCTGTCTTTGTCACTTGCTTGCCATCGTATAACTGAAGCGAGTCTAACTACTGGCCTAACTACATCTATAACTTATGCTAATTGCTATCTTCATTTCGTTCTGTCAACTAGCTAGGGAAATTCTATAGAATATTCGTGCCATTCACAGAGACTGAAGGAAGAATACTAGTCTCAAATATCGGATCGACTGGCTAGTATGTAAACATCAACTAGTCAGCATATCCATTATCCTGCTAATCACCCAGATAGTAAATTACGTCGGTAACACAGTATAGCGGATATGTGCCTGCACCTTGGCATATTTCATAGTTGAGCTAATAACCAATATGCCGCACTAGCGTGTATCTGCCATCGAAATTTATTACAAGTTGCTGATTCTCAAGATCGTTCTATATCACATTCGCCAGCATCAAATCACATCACTTTCATATTGCTACGCCACCGCCACCGGTACTGTAGCTAAATAGAATTTCATTAATTTGTACGAATCCACCAGCTGGCTATTCAAATTTATCATATGATGCAACTGTATTGTTAAGAAGAAACACTACCTGCACGTTGTTTAGAAATTCGTTTGTCATTCCAAACAATGTGTAGACTGGTATGTTGTTATATGTTGTATCATTTACCTATTTTCTGAACTAGTCCAAAACCTGCTCGGTAGTTACTGGCTAATCTACTTCAAGTTGCGATAACTAATCAATCAGATTTGTACGTACATTTGCACCTAGCGTCTACATCAATTCATCAAATTCATCTTGCGGCATATTTGGTATGTTCAAATCCCATATGTCAAATCCTATGCCGACATCAACTCTAACTGGTTGCTAACATATAAATCTTACGTCTATGCCAAGCGGTACGTATCTTAACTATTGCTGCTATACCCAGCCTACAAACTAGTCATTGACCTACTGGAAATCCTAATCTGTTGTTACCTCAGTAAGACGTGGAAACATAACTATATCAACAGTGCCCTAGCCGCGAATTTGATCGTATACTCTTACATCCTATATCTAAGGCTCTATGTATTTAAGCTACTACGTGATCGACTACTAATTAAATGAGTTTGCAATCTAGAATGTGTTAAATAACCTATTTGCAAAATCTCTACGTGACTCTATGTAGTATATACTATCGATACTTCTCTACTACTTTACTATTAGCTGTGGCGCAATTTTGGCCTTCTACTGTATTATATTGAATCTTGTATCTTTCTAAATAACGTTGTTAGGAATCATAATCACAGGTTGAGCTGGAACTATGCATACTGGTCTGCTAAACTACTGAATCCAATATTCCACATCGTTATCACCAAAATAGAGTTTGAACCTATTGCCAGCCTAATCTTCTATCTGGATATCATCGTTTATTATTTCCTCAACAGACTAGTATCCACCATTGCCCGAGACGAGTGTCTAAGACAGAATGTTCGGATAACGCATAACGTCAATTGTCTGAAGAACAATCTAGTCATTTATTGAAAGTTGCTACGTCTCAGACTAATCGTATATTCTTACTTGCTGGCGTACACCAAGTGCCGACTATAGAATATCTAACTAGCCGCCTAATACAGATTCCAAATCGAACTATGCAACCTACTAGTCTGCATTGTCATACTAACGCTTGATACTCCACTACAGCGTATTCACAAGTGATCCTAAAAACGTACCATCTACATACTCTATATCTACTCCATACTGCTAACTCAATTCGCTAATAAGTGAGTCTCTAATATCAATTATCTCTGGCATGTTGTGCCTCCCTATGAAATCTAGCTGATTAATTAAAACTGATCAGTGACTTAACGTCGTTCTACTCAACTAGTATATTCTAATTCATTATTTCAAATTCTTGCCCAAAATAGTTGAATGTGATTTTAACGTTTAGTATACCTCGCAAATCATCTGGCGTAAGTTCTATATTCATCATCTAACTACCAGACACTAGTTTCTGTAGCTAATCGCCTATTATCTTATTTACATATGGCTACTACTAACTAGGCCGCACACCGTGCACATAATCAAATAGCTGGTATCTATCTATCCCAAATTCCGGCATTAGTGCAAGTTCGCCACGCTCAGTCTAGAATAGATTATGCAGTAGCTACTACTAACGATATACAAGGTCATCTGTCACTAATAAATCATCATTAAATTGCAAATCCCCATTCCTAACTAGTAGTTCCATAATCTCATCCCTTTGACTATACAAAGTCGCCTAGAGTTTTGAATAGCAACTAAATCTTGACTATAATATCCAAATTAGGAATCATATTAGGGAACGGAGTAACTACAGAACTTGGTATGAACAAATCCTGCGTTGGCGATTCTTGTTGAATTATCCCGTGCTGTTCCTACTATAACATCCTATCATTCTTCTTAGTACCCGCCTCAGTTGTGACCTAGCCTTTCTGAGTTATCGAAGTACCAACTTGCGACTGAATTTGTACACTATTATTACTAAGCTAAACAAATGAGCCATCACTACCTGGCAACACGGTTGCACCTTGCACATCGTTCTGCATCTACTTATCCTAATCCGCTATCTATTTGGCACTTATCTGTCTAACATATTCCTTTTTCTAATCATCTAACGTTGGCATTAAAACACCTCACAATCATTTCTTCTTATCTGCATTCTTAATTTGCTAATTAAGTTGTTCTGCATCTACGTATGTGGGAATAAGATATAGTATAGCTATCATATCAGACTAATCGTTACCCATAATAACAGCTCCGAAATCTTGCTAGTCTTTTGTAGATGGTATCACTCCTATAAATTGAAATGGATATTTCTACCGCTTACCGTTTACATCTGCTACCAATGTATGTTCGTTCCAATAAATCTACTAAGGCCGCACATTGTAAAATTGCATATTACCATCCTCCCAATCATTAATCGTTCCACTTCATCATACTAAATGCAAAGTATAACGAATTTTCTATGTCACGTGTAAAGAATTGAGTAAATTGCGTACCCGCTTCGTTCCACCACCTCACAGTAGCTTCCCATTGTTGTTCAAAAACATCATATAGGCCAGTTGGAACATACAGCTACTAGTTAGTCAAAAATGGCTTCCCATCCTTCATTGGCGGCACTATGTCAAATGGAAAATACAATCTATCTTCCTATATTACCTAGTCCTACTCATTTGTGAAGACTCGCGCACTAGAATAGTTTATATACTTACCTATATTCAGCCCATCAACTATATTTTTGGCCTAGTATGCAGTACCTAATCCGAATGTATATTTATTTATCTACTACTTACCAATCTATTTTGTAACACTCTTGGCCGTCGCCTTACCTGCAGTCTTCACAGCAGAACTATATAACTAGCCAGACTAACCAAGTGTATAGAATGTAGTAACTGCAAATAACTAACCTACTAGTATATTAATCATAACCTTATACATGAACGTCATGTGCAAGTCTCTTGTATGTATTATAGGCATTAAAGTTATTTCAGTTACATACCCAACTTCTATACCAAATTGTTGGCTTACGCTTCTAATCTGGAATAAACCAAATATGCCGGCTTTTGAATCTTCTATGTACTAATAGTCGTATGGTTTTATGTCTGGTTTACCTATCATTACTATAGATCCCATATACATCTGCGATTGCATTTCACGTTTCAGCATCTGCGTGCCAACAATTGCACGTATCTGTGGTATCTTACCAATGCTCTTCTCTTTAACCACAGTATGGCGCTTGCTCTCATCAATCAACGGATTAAGCTATATCTCCAAATTGACCATACGTTTCTAACCTGACGGTGACGCAGTACGATCACCAAATATATCAAACGATGAGATAATATCGCCAACTATGCCCCAACTCTACAGTAGCTATGGTGTATACAACAGCATTGTGTCTGGCGTCTCGTAGTTAACCATTACAGTATTCTCTATTATATCTTTAGAAGATATGAAATGAAAATTCTAAAATGGTCTGGTGCCAGTGCCATAAAACGAAGACAGCTAATCAGATAAGCCGTCAACTACTGAAATCGACCATGTCGAGTGTAAGTTATTTTTCTACCATACGTGTTCTTTAGTCTATCGTGCTTGTATACCATTAATATAACTGATTAGCTAACTCAATTGTTTAGACCCTAGTTTTCGTTCATCATCTGTTAGATCGCTTACAGAAATGCTAGTCTACTACTATGATATTGCCTATGTATATTTTAACGAGCTAATGTACTAGTTTCTCACACCAATTGGCTAACTATTCTACTAATCTAACCGCAGGATTGATTTGTCTACTACCCATTCTTTCGCCTGTTTTGGGCTACTTGCCTATACTTTAACTATATCTGATATGTATTTCCAGCGTTCATTTTGCTGTGCAGTACTCGACGCTAGCTATGAGATGTTAGATAGGTCCTACGCCGTCTCATTTAGCTTAGTTAACTAGTATCTAAGCCCCAACTTAAATTCCGGCTTAACGTAGAATCCGCGCTTTGCTTTCTTTAGCCATTCGTACGTCTATTGCTAGTTCTTTAGTATAAGTTCATAAATATCTATAAGTTCAGAGTATATCGAAATAAGATTATTCATCCTATTATAGTGCAAAAGCGACTTCAATGGCGGCTGATTCTTCTTCATTCGCTATATAATTTTGGCATCAGAATTCTTTAACTCTGGCAAATATTTAACTTGCTGCCATTCTATGTATATTAGTTTTCTAACAGTTTTGTTTGTGAGAGATTCAAACATATCAACTAGCTAATCATACATGTACGAATTTACATACCCGCCATTTTTCTATACACTAGCAAAGCCATTGTGCATATCAACTATATGCTCAAAACATATATTTAGAATATTTACTAATTGATACTATACTTCAACCATGTACTAATTAGAATCAAGTGCCGCACGATCACCAACTGTAATGTATTCAGATACGTTAATGAATCGCTCTTCAATACCTAGTTTATACGTGCGGCCATCTTCCACAATCTTTTGCTCATTTAAGCTAAGCATATAGTTGGCCTACATGACAGATAACTATAGGTCTATTGAACTAATTATATTCAATTCGTCAAGTCTATTTACTACAAGTTCCTACGTATTGACAAATGGAATTTCTACATTTGCAATCTTCTACATAATCAGACTCCCGGATTAAATGACCTTATCACTGAGTCAATTAACTATTTAGTTGTAGTAAACCTATAATTCTAGTCTGTCTTAAAGAAATTCTATTCTACATTCTGTTGAATAGCTTTATTGACATTCTACAACATTATATTCATATATTCAGCATATTTAGTCGCTAGAAACTAATAGTTTATACCAGAATTATGCAATGGCCCGCCTAAGCATATTGTGAAGCCAAACTAGTCATCCCAATAAGGATACCAAGACTAGAATTTCACCTATGTACCATTCAATTTTGGTAAAGCGTCCAATTGCTTTATGTATGAATTCTATTTTGATGGCCTTCCTGGTTTCTTTAAGTTCCATATACCTCGATTATCTGATACTAACTTATTATCATCATACTATTTCTTTACTTTCGTGTACCCATTGTCACTAATTGTTACAAAATTAAATATATTAATCCAGCTACCATCATTAAGTTTAACCTTTCTATCCTAATTCTAAATAAATTGATCCATTTCTGCTCTAGACATACTTATTTCAACTTCAGCCAACATCTAGTAAGACTAGAAATTAATTAGCTAATTTGCAAAACACGCCCTTGTTTTTAAGTAACTTGTCATATTAGTAACATTAATAGTATGTTCACCAAGCTGTTCCATATAATCTATACACATCCTCTATATGCTCAAAAACACGTTCAACAGCTTGTACTAATTAAGCTACTTCTCGTATACTACAGACCGCAGCTTTACACTATTATAAGTAGATAGACTAGTATCTGTTGCAATATACGCAATCAGCTGCGATGGTATAAAAAACAAGACTCCGCTTAGCTAGAACTACAAGTCAGTCTATACATCCGGCTACATCTAAAGCTACGGGTTAATGAAACTTCTACGCACAAAATTGCTTATGTGAACCGGATAATTAAGCTTTGCATTAGATTGCAGTAGGTAATTTGTAAACTTGTGCCCATTAAACTAATCACTGAATAACCACTAGAAAACACTTGGGCTCTTTGATACCGGATATTGCTTTGAAAATGGTTGAGCAGACACCTGCTACAAATCAAATGAACGTTGCTATACAAAACCAAAACCAGGCTTGTACAACTGAGGGAACATGTCAACTACAGTATAGTTTGTCATATTAACTATATACTATAGATTATCCAAGATGTTACTATCAAGATACTATTGAATAATCTATATCATTACTTCATCATTATTAATGAATGTTCTTGAGAAGATATTATATAAACTATTCTATTGACCACTCTGCTTATTCTATACATATTTCCCATCAAGCGACTAATTTATCTTAAACACATCATACTACTACTCAAAATCATCAATCCACTTAATAGCTTCTTTATGTACACTTACTGAGTTTATAGTCTACTTAACTTTATCAACAAATGTATTAAAACTACTCTTACTGTTTACTTTAATAAAATTAGCCTTCTAATCATTGTTTAGCGTATTATCCAACATATTTGCCTTAATATGATTAATAACATCGTCATAACTCAACTACTCAGTTAAACCAAGCTAGTTTATATTAGTTGGCTTTACAAAATAATCTATGTTCTATATACCACCAATATATAGTCGTTTGGATACTCTCAACAAATGCATTGGCGTAATTTTCGGGTAAGTAGAATTTGGATCTCCTGTTATCCACGTGTGCCACAAACTTTGGTTAGCCTACATCGCTTTGCTATCTCCAATTGGAACAGAGTACTAGTTACTAGCACCATATTTAATTGATCCACTAGCCTAATCAAATCCATACTAGTCAAAAAACTTCTCCATTAGGTATTTTATATGTGCCGCATTACCTAATTGCGGCATTATAAACGACTTAAGCTAATAATAGTATGTAAATGCAGACACATTGTTAAGCTTAGTGTTATGTGCAAAATGTTCAAACGACTAAATTTCATATAAATTCTTATCTAACTGCAAATACGACTTCGTTGGCTGATTCTTATCAATATAATCTGTTTCATTTTTCAGCATCAAACTATAAAGCTACTTATAGTACTTTATCAATAACTGCTCTATATGTGTCTTTAGCTAGTCATCTTTCTTAACATTGATTGATTGATTTGCCTAACTGACTTTTTTATTATCAGGCATAAATAATGCCTAAGTTAGTCCAAAACGGCTTAAAATAACTGCGATATACCTATATATCTCTTTTTTCAACTTTTCATCATTAAGGTCAATAAGATTCTTGGTTATTAAATATTGTTCTAACATATCATTTACTCCAGGAGTAGATGTCTACTACGCCGGCTATCCTAATATTCTGTTGTTTATAGCCTATATAACTTGATTATAGTAATTCTGCAATTCCTTCACAAACTTAGAATAGCTCTACTAGTCTATACCCAAATTCTAATTTACTAAATCACTAGTGATCTTCTTAGATGACGTTATGCCTGTATTATATGTGTTAGATATAATATTCAGGTTCTCACCATCTGCAAATTTCCATTTACCTAACACATATCTCTGTATATCATTCTACAAAACCTCATAGTTGACAACCTAGTCCATCTCCTAGTTGTAATTTGCCGCATACACATCTGCTAAATATACTGCATACATCTATTCAATAGTTTGGTATTTAGTCTATAGCGGATTAAGCTAACTAGTCTACTGCATACTTGTGTTCTAACTTATTCCAGGTTTGTACTGCAGTCTATTAGAATATGACTGCTAGTATAACTAAAGAACACCATACATATGCAAGAACTTCTCTGGTGCTTTTCCTGCTCCAACGATCATTGCATTCTTAGCTACCAAATCATTAAATACTAAGTCAAAATATTCAGCAACCCTACTTACATAGACATCTAACATGTGCTACCTAATATATGCCCGCATCTTATAATCTGTACCAAGAGTACCATCTGCATTTAAATCTGGCCACTATTTAATAACTAATTGACCACCAGTAGTAGTAAGTTGATTTACAACAAACTCATTTGTATTAAATCCTGTATCAGTAAGCTAGTAACCAAACGTAAGCCTACCTTTACCAATTATATGTAGTTTCGGCTTCTATTTTGGATTTGTAGTATTATATATAACATTATAAATGGATTGCAACTCTGATAGGCTATATGACTTATACTATCTATTAAGTACCTTCTATCTATCAAACTTTACGTCAATAGCATCAATTGGCCCAAATAAATATCTGTATCCAAACGCATCATTATTCTCACCTAGCGTTGGATCATTATTATTAAATATTATATCAACCAATGATTGAAAATCTTTTGTGAAATATCCATGAACAATTGCTTTCTCACCAGTAACTGTTAGGTCAATTGGCTATGAATCAGTCTATTTAACTATTAAACCAACATTATTATTATTGGTTGTATCCTTTATACACATCAATTTATACCAATTTGCTGGATTCAACTTACTATATACATATGTTTTACCACCTACAGTATACTTCTGTGCATCTATATCATTATTAGTCTAGTCTATTGGGTATATCTAATTATACTTTTTGTTGTATTCAGCATACGCTACTACCTTACCTCCACTAATTTTAATCCTATTACTATCAGTCTCTTGCCATAGATGTCTAATTCTAAATTTTATACTCTTATTTGTGTTATCAAACTGCTACAACAACTATATACCATGTGCTAGTTTAACCTAACCTACGTCTTGACCAACTCCATTTTCATCTCTTTTAGACTAATATGATATTGTACGTGGAAGTATAACCAAATACTTACGATATTTTGCAGACAAGTCTACCACTATCGGCTGCCCAGAGTATATATTCTTATCTATAAACGCAAAACCTATTTGTAAATTACACATTACATTCGCATCTTCCGCATATACTGGAGTGCCAGCTTTTCTGTCTAATATATCTATTTGTATTACGTCTTCAAATAAATTAAGAGTATTTATCGTACTGTCATACGCAAGAGTTGAACCAAACATTATCTCTTTGATCTAATTTATGAAACCAATACCACTAATATCATAATAGGTAGATTTATCTACATATTTTTCATAAAGATTTGTGTTTAATACCTCAATATTGCTCTAACTTACCTTAGCTTTCCACTCACTGCTATCCTAATTACTAGGCATAAATACAAAACTAAATAATTTATCGTTCTTATCATAGTCTGGCAACTATTGAAGCTTATATTCCTGTAAATCATCTAACGATAGTCCAGGAATATAACTATTCAAATAATTAGCTTCATATGGCATATCTGGAGACTTAGTTACAATACCTTGTTTACCAATGCCCAATATTGACTACCAATTATTTAATAGATACTATGTGTAAAGATATGATGGTTCCTAAAAATCTGTTCCTCTATTAATTTTTACCTTCTTAGGATCATCTATATAAGCACGGAAACCTTGTAGTTCAGTAAAATAATCATCCTTAAACGGCTAATCGAAAGAGAACTATTCTTTCTAATCTACATCTATTAATTTAGTCGATGATGTTGCTTTGCAATCTTTAGACATTACTTTACCAAGCAAATCGTTTGGAGTAGAGCTCATATATACAGTTCTGTAATTACTTCGCACAGCAGGGTCAACTGCATTGTCACCAGTCTTATTAGATGCCGTGTTATTTACTTGCATATTAGCCCAAGTTGACTAAACCATACCAGCAGCACGAGCAGGAGCATTGTAATAATAATACTTGAATGGATAGTGCGCTTTACCAAAGAATACACGCTATGCACCAGCTACGTCTTCAAGTGGTTCAACCTAGCATATATAATCCGGTGATGCAAGCTACTAATCTTCTATTACGTCCCATGCACTGTAACCCTATTGTGCTGTATAGTGCTCAAAGTGATGTTCAAAATTCTAGAAGTAGTCTTTAGGGACTGACCACACACTAGTTGAACCTGTTTGCAACGTTGTATAGTAATCTGAAGGTGTGTAGATATTATCATATGCCGGCAAATACTGCCTATACTATAGCCAGGAGAATTGACTTCTGATAGTCTAAGCATCATCTATATGTGGCATTATATACTAGAATAGTTTCTCACTTACGTCCTAAGCCTGGCTTAAGCCCAATTCAGGCTAGCCTACTCGCTTAATCTAGTCTACTACTCTATCCTTTGGTGTATTGAAAAATCCAGTATACAACTCTGGTTTCTTGTAAATTGGTTTTGCAAGCTACTACCCGTATCCTTCTGCTATGAATACCTATTCGCCATTTTGATATTGTACGTCTCTTATATAGCCTACAAATACTTTAGTGAGTTCTGCTACATTCTTGGAATAGCCCATTCTTATCTCTATATCTACTCCTGGCTTAAGTAACTAGCCTACAGGCATTTCCTTTGTATCCTAACCTACTGCAACATAGTTATTATCAACAAATCGCTCGCCAGAATAGTCAAGCATTGAGTATAACTTGACTACCTAAGAGTCTATTGGATTATCCTATTCGCGCATTACAGCTACGTCTTCTACCTAGTAGTATACATATTGCCTAAATTCATAATTCGTAGATGATCCGCGTTTTAGATTGAATATTATACACTACTGTGGCGACATAGAGAGTCTGCGTGTAGTGTCTTCAATCAGGCGTTTAAGTATGTACGTCTGCATGTATGTCTGTTGATTATATTCATTTAACTAAATATTATTACGCGTATTCTTATTGCCAAGAATTTCTACAGTGGACTACGACTTCAAACTAGTAAGAAATATGTCATTCTATCTTGTTATGTAATTTGAACTATTATTTAATTTCATATAATTTTCCATTAGTTTCGTAAATTCAAACTTAGTAAGTGAATCATCAACCGTAGGATCGTGCTAGTTCTGAGATTGCATTATCTCTTGTCTATACATCGGATCCTATAGTAACTGTTTAATTGATGTATCACTTGGTATGTATGGCGTATTAGTTGCCTGAGAATTAAATCCTAAATTAACGTACTGATTTTCTGTGCCCTAGTTCTGAACCATACTATTGTACGTCTGCTCTACGCTCTACATCTTATCGTAAATACTCTTATTCGAGTTTTTATCTGCATCTTTCTAATACTAACCACCTTTGTCTAACAAGCTCTACTAAGTTGACTTAACAGTAAATAAGTCACTTAGCTACTGCTGATCTGAGCTAGTCTTGCTAGTAAACTCCTACATATTTGTAGATAAAGTGCTTATATAATTGCTAACAAATTGCATAACTTGTAAATTCTAAGTCTAATCTTCATTTTGAAGATAGAAATCATCAAACTTCCCTGCATTCTTACCACTAATAAATAAGTCTCTTGGCTCTGTAGGTAATCGATAGTTCAAGTCCCAAGGACTTAAAAATCCAGATTGTACGAACTATAAATTCAGTGCACTAAGAAAATTCGATTCCTATAAGTCTACAAACTATAACATATCGTGCATATAGTTGAACATATCATCTAACTAGGAATAATGCCGCAATAAGTCTATTCTCTATGAATTATCGTTATACTATACATCCGTTATATCGTAGTAGAACGATGAAAAATTCGTGCAGAACTACAGAATCAGATATTTTCCGTCCCTTCCTTGTTTAATGAGCCAGTTAAATAAATCAGATACAAATGTATAATCATAGACTACCTTACCGCTTGTAACCTTACTAGTGCCTATCTTAGCTAGAAAATCCGAATCGCTAGTTGTAGACATGTACAATTCAAACTATTTCTATATATCACCACACAATAAATCTGCATCCTGCAATACCATTCTATTTACATTTGCCTTCTGATCTTTTGCAAGATCAACTATTGAATCAGTTTCCTAATTATAGAACTAAACACGTACGGCTTCTGTTACTAGAGTGTGGAAGTCACTAGTCCAGTCTGAACCGCCGCCTACATTAAACATTAACTTCGTTAGAACATTCCCCTATTTATTTATTAATGATTCCTATCCATACACAAAGTTGTATATGTAATATGCTGGCGACTACGTATCTAACCAGTTACCAAGATTCATGTAATTAATCACAAATTCATTCAATTTATTACTAATATTCTATATATCCATGCCAAATGAATGCATCATCTTATACATTTCTGTTACCTAATTAGCCATAACAATTCTGTTAAATGTCGGCGTACTTATATCACTAGAATTTTCAGGTGCTTCCTTTACTATATCTAACTACACACCAGTATATTGGTCTGCATTTAGCTAATCTAACTTTATACCATACTTGTCTCTTAAATTCTTAGCAGCCTAACTATAATCACGCGGTTTCAACTCAGATTTAGAGTATAGTAAATCTTTAACACGAACGTTTCTACTACCCTAAGCCGGCTGCATAAGCCATAGTTTTTTAGCATAATCTGAAAATAATATATCTCCATAATTTGAGATTAGAGACTAGCTAAACTAGTTTTCAGTTACAAGCTATTGATCTATATTTGACGCAAATTGGCCACCGTTTATATAGAATAGTGCAACTATATACTATAAAGACAAGTTATAATAAGACGAGCTTTTATCATTAATTGATAAACTGCTAAACAAATTATATCCGCTATATGAAGGAGTAATAATAGAAGGTTCAAGAATATTACTTGAAGGTTCAAGATACTCATTTATATTAGTTTCTACTTTGGATACTGACAGACTATTAATTAATTTTGTCCAAAATTCACTGAGCTTTTTCCATATACTCTTACCATCAAATACATTGTATAGCCCGTTCGTCACATAATACTAGTCTGCAATGACTCTAAGCGGACCATAGTCTAGAGTGTAATCAATAGAAGACGTGTTACCATTTTTATTAATTGACTTATTCACTGACTACTTATAGAATAGCATGCGGATGCCAGAGATTATAGATGCATGGAAGTGCCGCAAATTTCTGATTGTATACTTTTCCTGTATAACTGATATTATGTCATTCAGAAATGTTATCTAGTTTTCTAATTCCTTATCACTTGTTCCAGATGTTTTCTTGTCTCCAACGTCTTTACTCCAGCTAATTATCTTGTTTATCACTTTACCAGGGTCATTCTAAATAAGTTCGCTGTGGTTCTGTTGTGCTAGTAAGTTCTAGTGTAAATATAGCTATAGCAAAGATGTCATTAACTAGCCAGTAAACTACTTGTAGTGGATCATATAATCAAAATAAATTGCTGTTAGCGTGTAGTGCTCCTATACGTAGTTCTTATACAAATCTACTAAATTTGACGCAACACTATTCAACTACTATTTTTTCTTTTCATCACCAATACTTTTTGCTTCTACTTCTATTGGTTTCAGTATCTGCTCTTTAATACTCTGATTTATAATCTCTCTAGCATGTATAAATTCCTGATATGGTGTTAACTAATCAGGTTGCCTCTTAGAGCTATAAATGTTCTTACCACCAAACGTGTTATTATTTATTAGCTACACAACAGACTAATCTATTCTGCCATTTGCGTCAAACAGAGGTTTAGTAGTACGATATATCCAACCAGAGCTATTAAATGTATAATATGCAACTTTGTTATTATTCCTAATCTAATCAAGCTACTAATTCATCTATTGTTTCTTAAATGCCGCAAATTGGTGATTAACTTCTCGCTATTCGGAATGCAATACATTACCAGACGTTGAAACAAACTGTAGCATACAGCTGAACTAGTTTGGCATGTCATCTAAAGTGCTAACCTAGAAGTTTGTTATATAGATATTCGTGATACCGAATATATTAAGTATGCCGCGAACAAGTAGTGGCTACTAGTTTACCATTCCTTGCTACTAACTTACTATGCTCTAAGACAGATTTCTTAACGATTGAATTGAATCGATGAATTCTCTACCATCTTCATCATTCTACACTATCAAATGCATTGTGCCACGTTCTCTATTCGAGCCCATGTATTGCCTAATTGTTCTGTCCTAATGTGTATTATAACCTACTACCTAGTTGTCATACTGGACTTGTACACTGGTAATATGCACAGACCTATTGTTGGTGATGTCTATGCTAAATAAGTTGCTTATATCTTTTGTATTGTTGATTTCTGGCCCGTCAGTAGTGTTTACTAGATTATTCTTTACGTAGCTATTAATCTAGTTTGATATACCATCGAATGCATTCTTCAATAGATTAAAGTTATTACTCGCATTTTGGCTGCCATTAAACGCTTCTATATTTACCTTACTGTAGTGAAGCTACTATTCTTTAGTAAGCTAGTCACCATTAAATTCAAACCCAAGTTGCCATTTTGCTTGCATATATAATGTTGCTATTATGTAGTTTATATCAAAAACTAATTTCATTGACTTAGCTAGGTTCTATATAGTGGTCTATTCCTAACTCTTTACTCCGTTATCAACTATCTATTTAGTTGTATTGATTCTTTCATTTACATCGTTTTCTATCTATGTTCTTATATCTTTAGAATCAAAGAAATAAGATTTCTATGTCATCTGATCTGATGTAAAACCATCTCTATACATTATAGATAGCTAGTCACGCTAATCATATGACTACTATACTGGCGACATAATCAGTTTAACTTGCAACTATCCAGATGTATTTGGCAGAGTATTTACCTGTACCATATCAATCTAGTACATACGTACGGAGTCGTCTACCCACGAGCCACTCACAAGTTGATTGAGTCGCTCCCCATAGACTGGCACAATTGGAAATAATTTTAACAGTGAGTAGAAATGATGGAAGTCAACATATAAATGTTTCTAATGTGGAAAATTGGCCAGAGTTTCACTATCTAGCATTCTATCTAATGTTTGATTAGGTTCTTCTATAAGAGGTGCACTAAAGATAACATCTATTGTAACTGATGTATTATACTTAGTTGGGCTTATTACATTATCATTGATTCTATAAAATGGCACAACCTAGCCGCTCGTTATGTCTGCAACTTCTACTTTAGTTGGGCCGCCAATTAGTGCTACGTCGCCTATTATTATTAATTCTTCAGGCTTTATGTATGCACCAAGATATTTAGGATCGCCAACGCGTGCGTATTCAGCCATTAATCTGCCTCCTTGATTACGTCACTTAACCGAAACTAACCAAAGACCTAAGATGGATAGTAGATCGTATATCTGTATGTCTCATATTTCCGATCGTAGAAATCGAATTTCTAGTTATCAAGTAATGGAAAACTCTTTATCACTATGAAGTCTTTCAAAGATAATGTGTAGCCTGTCTATGAGAACTATTTGACTTTGAAGCCGTCGCTTTGACGCATGAATAACTAATCGTCTGTGATTATATCGCTGTATAAGTCTTTATCGCCAGACTAAAAGCCTGTGCTTCTGATATACTATTTGTACTAATATCCATCGTTGTACTAAATTGGCTCTGTATACTAAGAATCATACGAAACTATAAATGCCGCAAATAGGCCATTCTATTCAGTTTGCTGATATGTAGTTGAGACCTACGTATTGCCAGGCTAACTAACTGTGAAACTCAATTCACTACGTGGGTCCTAATCAAATACAAGCTAGTTGCCTGTCTACTATGCCTCCGATTTTGTATTCTAACCATTTAGAAATGACTATGAGAGCTACTATGAACTTGGTGCACGAAGAATTATTACATTGCTTATCGGATTTGTAAATTCAAATTTCTATTCGCCGCCCTTGTCTACTTGCTGATAGCCAGTCTACTAAATCTAATAGACTTTACGCAATTTGCCTTGCACTTTACATTCAAACTAAGTATTTGAGTTGTAAAGTTGCTATAAAACACTTTCATCACTTGGCTAAACTGTTCTAATACTTACTATATCAGAAATCTATACGAGCTAGACTACAGAGTCCTACGGTATGAATCCATAGCCAGCAGTATTGTATTGTACCTACAACTAATCTACCATATCTTTGAATCCGCTTTGCACTGAATCTGGCGTCTAGTAAAATGACGTTAGTTCCTAGATACCATACTGGCCGCTCGATACGAATTGCAATTTCAAGTCGCTGAATTCCTACTAGTCCTTTACTGGTATCACAAGCTCTGTTACATTCTTATTCATCTCATTTGCCGCCCACTAGTATGACTAGTACTAATATTTGTACTGCTACGTCACAGGCTCCTAAACCTATGAGAAACCATACTAGTTGCACCAAGTCTTTAGTTTGTATGTGCGATCCTAATTTCCGACAAATTTTCCAAGTCTATAAAGCTCTGCCTTATTTGTATCTACACTTTGCCCTTCACGCTAAATCTAAAACATCGATCTTAGCACGTCTGTATCGTACGTTCTCGTAGTTTCATCATATGCCGCACTTTGACTTCGCGTGTATTGATCGTTCTAACTTATTTCTTGCAGCTTCAAACCTTTCTAATCATCATACACAATCGATTCTGCATAGTAGTCATTCATATATTCTGCTGCAATGTTTAACCTAACTAGTGAATCAATCACTATTTCTGGATAGTATGGATAATCATATATTGAGTCTCCTTCCAAATCATATACCTATACTAATTTGCCGCCAGTTGTACATGTTATTTTTTGCGATTGGCCATCTATAATCTAATAGCATCTCTCTCCAATTGCAAGTTCGTATGGCGTGCGATTGTCACTTTGCACTTTGCATGGCTGAAGCTACTCAAATTCCAAGATACACTATCGTGTGCTCTCATATTGTGTGTATCCATCGAATTGCAAGACTTCTATGTAATCGAGATCGTCTATATTGCCTGAATATACATTCCTGAATTTAGTTGTATCTAATCTGAATGTCACGCCATCGTCTGTTGTGTAGCCATATACGTTTATCTAATAGTTGCTCTGCTAATTTTGCATTAGCGTGTAGCTTAGGAAACTGTATTTCTAAACAAGAGCATCTAGTATCTAAGACTAGCGGTCGTTGAATGTCTAGAATTTATCTATATCAAATGAATCGTCTAATGGCACCGATTGACGATACACGTATTCGTCAAGATTATTTATGTCACTCAATTTATTCGCCTCCGTTTAGTAGCTTTGTAGTGCGTTGGTTATCTACAAGACGCCAGACTATCTTACTGAAGACTCTGGTTAGTGGATTATCATTCTTGAAATAGAATCCTATATGCTCTCCATCTTGTAGGCCCAAATTGAATCTGTACTTGCCACTACCATCGCCTATTAGCCTGACTTCATTGCCCTCTAATACCTATGTCAATGTCGGATTGGCACGTTCATAGCATTCCACTGTGAATTCGTACATGCCTACAGGTAATTCTAACTCTATTATGTCTGTATACTCCTATACATTTAGCCGATAACATTGCACTTCAGTCTATGATGTTAGCGTTATAGTTTCGCCAGGTTGAATTATGAATTCTACTAACTCAGTATAGTCAAAAGATTGGCCTCCAATATGTACAGTAACTGGGCCAGTACACTAGTAGTAACCCTACTTGTTTATCTCCTACACATATTGGCCCTACATATACGTGAACTGTACTGTGCGTAATTTCTGACGCTGTTCTGGCTTGTAGAACATTACACCACACTATGGCGAGAGATAACCAGCGATTAGATTTGTGGCATTTACTCCTTGGTGGGTGTATCCGTCTATAAGTGAGATAAGTGTGAAGTCTTCGTACCTAGCCGACTCTAACGTAAGTAAATTACGATTGACATAATAGTTTAGCTACTTGATTTTATCCTAGTAGTTGGCTAGCCAACAGCTCTATTCATTCTACTCAAATTGGCCGCCTGTGTGATTTAATAAAGCATAAATATTCTAATATAGCTACGTCTATCTATCCACTATAGTCTATATGTAAGATTCCAAATTATATACGTTAGTTATTGTACGCTAATGCCACTTTAGTCGCTCGTACAATTCTGTTATGTCTACTATCGAACTTGATTCAAGCATTGTTGTAACACCTCATTTCAGATAAGTGTAATGGAAATGACTGGTGCATATATCTAGTTAGACTTTATGTATGCAATTCTCTTATTGCCAGATTTTCGATATTGGACTGGATAGTTTAGGATGTACTCTTTAGGCTTGACTTCTAGATGCTATAATACGTAGTTATTAGTAGTTGGCCTGAATGAGTAGAATACTCCACCTGATGTGAATAATTTAATTGGGCCGTCATTATTGTACTATACTCCATTAATACTTGCTGAGAAGAAATGTGCGCTACCGTAGATGTCCAATAACGCGGCATCTGACTAGTAACCAAATTTCAAATCCTACTCTTCATCAAATCGAATGAATCCGTTTGTATACTCAACGTTGTATGTGATATCAACATAACTTCCATTTATCCTACGTCGTATAACCGCAGGCTATTGCTACTGATGAATTGGCAGTATAGTGTGCCTTACTAATTGACCACTATCAATCTATAGCTCAAATGGCATATACACATTTGTATCGAAGAACTAGCCAGCGTTATCCTAAATTTTGTACTATAACGGCATCGCTTGCTATAACTAGTCTGCAAGCTAATGCAATTTGAAATGCAGGCATAACTAAGGTGAGCTATCTATGTCGCCTATCTGCTCATTCAACCAATCGTCGGCTAGACTAAGCTACTATATGTCAGAGTAAATTATCTCATTGGCAAATTGAAATGTCTGCTATTCTAATCTATCAGATGTAAAGGACAAACAGGCAGATAGTGGAAATCTGCCTGCATATGCGTATTGTTTGTCCTTGCCCAAATTGTATTTCTAAATGTACTTATCAACTACCTACTGAAGCTACTTGCCAAAATCTATCATTCATCACACGCCCTATTCGCTATCAGATGCTGGAGCTTGCTGACTCTCTGCTGGCTGACCCTCCACTTGCTGATTTGCTTTTTCTGCCATCTCTTTTAGTAAACTGTCTCTGAATGCTTCAGAGTCTGCTCTTAAGCGGTCATATTCTTCTTTAGATACTTGAGTCAGCTCTTCGCCAGTTACTATCTTCTTTGATACTAAGATTCTGCCTAATGCACTGACTAGTGATACCATATTAATCATTTGCGCAAGATTGACGTTGCTCATATTCATTTGCAGAACCTCAATCTCGGCAATGCGTTGCTCAAGTTCGCCTAATCTGTTTTCTAACTCAGTTACTCGTGTTTCTAATACTTCTTCACTCATTTCAAATCCTCCCCGTCTTTGTAATAGTGGCAGTGGCACATACCACTTTTTAATACGTTAGTTAATTCCTCAATTTCCTCTTCCTTCACATCGTCGTTTATATATTCAACTACAGTTAGGTCCTATAATGAGATATATCCTACGTGTGTTGCTATGCCTTTCTCTAACTACTCTTCAGCATGTAGGTAGAGTTCCTCACCATTTTCAAGTATCTAGTCCAACTCTTTATCGCTCAAATATCCTTTGTAAATTTTTCTTATTGCATCTCTGCTAGTGTGGTAGTGATTATGCACTGTCCTCATTAGCTATGGCACTGATATGTATGAGTCGTACTAGAGCAATGGCGAATGGACCATGAAGTCTGTGTATTTACTAAGTATCCTAATATCGCCCTACATGAAGATTGTGCTAGCCGCACTAAAGACCTAAGAGAATCCATATGTACGAACTACCTAATGCTACTTCTATGCCTCTAATACGTTGTAAAGCATTATCTACGTATTCCAATCGCCGCCAAATGAGTTGATTAGTATGTTGATCTCACTTACTTGCGGATTACTAATGTAGTCTATAAATTCTTGTACTTCTCTAGACTCCGGTTCTTTTATGTCGCCAAATAGTTTGAATACTACGCTATACTAAGTTGGATACATGTACTATGTTACCTAATCGCTTACAACATACTTGTACTGATAATTCTAATCTGACTTACTTATGCCCGGCCTTTGCCACGTTGACTACGCACGTTCGTCCATGTGCCTTTGTACTTGCCAAATAGCCATATTTCTCTAACCATATCGCCCTGCTTTTCCCATACAGCTACAAACCTCCCAAAGTGTGTATTTACTATATAGCCATTACTTAGATATTTAGCTAATGTCTCTACATACTGGCGTGCTATTGCATCAACTGCTTCGTAACTTATATCCAATTCGCGCTAGACTTCCTTAGTTATTTCAATTTGACTTACCTTTTTTCTTTCTTTCTACAGTTTGCGAATCGATTGGCTCACTATCTGTGACCTACTCTTTACCTTTTTGCTCATCGTATTCAACTCCAAGTTCCTTTAATCTTAGCTTGTAGTTCAGTACATCTTCAAGCTGCAATTCGAGGCCTTTTGTGCCTATCCTGTACCGTACGATTTCCTGCTGCAACTATTGCTCTAATAGTATCCTATTACCAATTATCTCTAGTGCCTCGTTATACGATATTACCTTATCTGACTTCACTTATATGCCCTCCCTTCTTTACTCTGAGTAAAATAACAATATTTCAAATCATTGTTATTTTACACGCAGAGGTGATTAGTTGATGCAGGAAATCATACTATTACTTAAGATGCTCTAGATGTTGAAAGACTCTAAGATTATATTGCGTTCATTTGATGAGAATAATTAGCTATTGGGCCAGTCGATAGCTCCATTTCAGTATGGTCAGCAGGCATTGTCAATGCTAAGATCGTTGCTTACGCCACAGCAATTCAATGAGGCATACTTACAAATTACAGAGTACATACACCAATTCTAGTTAGATTCGCTCACATTAGACCTTACAGTTGGCGGCGGTTCTATCGAAGCTACACCTATTATACAACTGCCTGAAACATTAACTGCTGTACCTCATCTTTAGTTAACAACACATATAGATAATTCAAACGAATAGATAGTCACAGTCACTTTCATCAATGCAGATACATTAATTAATATGGGCGGTGGTCTAGAGCTCTCTGCATATTATAGCGATGAGTATGGCTCTACAGAGCCGCAAATTGTGGCTTCACTTCAAATACAATCTAATTGGGATGGCACAAAAGAGCTTGTTGTTCAAAAGAATAGAAAATTCTATGTCTAGTAGCGACATCATAGAAATGGCAACTATTCACAGTGGTCCGCTTACTAGTCCATTAAGACATAGCGCACATAGACTATGCCACCTATGTTGAGACTATATGATGAGAGTCATCCATTCACAAAGATTTATTAGGGCTAGATCATCTCTTTGAAGAATCCGTATCTTTATGGACTACCACAAGGCGAGTTCAAAAAGATAGAAGTCAGCTATGAACTTGATGGGAAGATATTAAAGAAGGAAATCGATACTTTAATGTATACAACAGACGAGTAGTAGCCTTAGTAGAAGGTCGATGTACTAGTCGAATTGCGGCCCAATTAGTCTGGTATTACTGTGTACCTTACTCTGACCG
>Ga0209508_1001116_pt1 | contig 22186 bp, 19 predicted proteins | sample AD_UKC129_MetaG_FD_184427 | JGI IMG/M metagenome (GOLD analysis project Ga0209508, IMG submission 184427) | Active sludge microbial communities of municipal wastewater-treating anaerobic digesters from Canada - AD_UKC129_MetaG (SPAdes) (version 2) | ecosystem: Engineered > Bioreactor > Anaerobic... | reverse complement strand
CAGAGGTCATCAGACTGGAAATTAAAGACAACGGGAACGGAATTCCAGCCGATATCCTCGAGCGCGTTTTCGATCCCTATTTCTCAACCAAGGAAAAAGGCACCGGACTTGGGCTGGCCATCTGCAAGAGAATCGTGGAAGAGAATGGAGGAGCAATTAAAATTGAAAGCCAGCCAGGGCTGGGGACAAAGGTCAGGCTAACTTTCCCGCGAGTAGCTGATCATCAGCCTGGTTGATGATCGTCCGGTATCAACTGGCTTTTTCCGGCCTTCAAATTATTATAATCGGGCACCGGTTAAATAAAAATTTATGACTAATCAGACAAAATGGTATAATTTGAAATTCGGTCAGTATGGAGATATTAAATGAAAAGCTTGGTCATCTACTTCAGCCAGACCGGCAATACCAAAAAGGTAGCCGAAGCCATCTATGAGGCTTTACCCCAGCCCAAGGAATTAAAAAAACTGGATGAAATAAAAGAAGCAAAATCCGTTGCAGATTATGACCTGGTTTTTATTGGTTTTCCGGTTCATTCTCATAGTGTTCCTTATCGGGTAGAAAATTTTCTTCGGCAGCTACCCCCCGGCCAGAAAATTGCTATTTTTATGACTCATGGCTCTATTCCAGGGACCAGATTATCACGCGAGGCACTGGAAGAGGCTTTAATACTGGCTGGAAAAGCCAGGGTACTGGGGACTTTTACCTCCCGCGGCCAGGTTTCACCGGAAGCGATGGAAATATTCAGCCGCTCTCCCGAACACGAGCTGTGGACAGAAATGGCGGTCACTGCCCGGCACCATCCCGACCAGAATGACCTGGATGATGCCCGGTCTTTTGCTCGCTGGATATTTAGTCTGGCTGCTCAGTCAGAGTGAAGCCAGGTATCAGCCGACTTCAAAGTCAAAACAGATAAGGTTCAGAATTCAGAGATGTTTAATTCTCTCAAAACCGGAAATGCCGGTTACCTTCAGTTCCTCATTTGCTTCTCTTTCAATCTGATCCAGGAGTAGGTTAAGACCAAGGGTATCAGAAGCCATGTGCCCGGCGATAATTACATTAAGTCTGGCTGACCTGCATTTGTCCAGTGCTTCTTCACTGAAATGCATCCCGACCAGGGTGCTGACACCGGCTGCTACCTGTTGACTGAAAATGTCCTTTGGTCCTTCTGTTCCACCAGTCATATCGACATAAATTTTTCCTGCTCGGCTATTCTCTGAACCATGAAGAAGCCGTGGCGGGACAGCCTGGCGGCTGGATTTTTTATATTCTGGAATTTCCTTTAAGATGGTCAGGACATCTTTGAGCCTGGCCGGCTGTTTCTGCTCAAAAAGATCAGTAAGATATCTGGCCACACAATTATCGGCGACAGTATGAAGGCAGATCATAGGTAGCTGGAGGAGGCGGGCCACATCTACAGTCCGCTGGTGGTTGAGCGGTAAGAACCTTCTCTCAACCTCAGCTCTTCGTTTCTCCATCAACTGCTCGGCCAGACTGGGTGTGACGCCAGCCTGAATGTAAAGGTCAACCTGAAGTTCCATCACCTGGTAAAGTTGGGCCAGGGCTCGACCCTCTGGATGGTGGGCCAGAATCAGATCGAATTTATCCGGTCGTTCTTTATTAAGGACGTGGGCCAGCAGCACTTCCCCCACCTCCATATCAATTCCAGCCAGCAGATGTTTGACTTCGAGTTCGGGATCGCCAGTCAGTATCCGGCTGTCAGCATAAGGATTAAAAAGTGCATCAACATCAAATTCTTCTTTTTCTTCCTCGCTTAACTTCTGGTATTTTTCCTTTTCAGTCTCAAGTAGTCTGGTAATCTCCTGAGGGGGCCGTAAATCATTCTTGATGCCTGTGGCTACTGCCCTTTCATAAAAATCTCTCAGTTTCATTTTTTTCTCCTTAGACTAAATTGCCATTAATAGCTAAAACCCGGCCTGACAGTGAGCGGCTGGCTATCTTCAGATTCCAACCGCCTGCTTTTCTTACCAGTTCTCTGGTCTTTCCCTGGCCTGGTCGAACTGGAAAGTTATAGCAGACGACCAATTTTACCTGGCCAGGGCCATGCTCCAGATCAGGACAGCTGGCCTTAAATCTGACTGCAGGCAGGTAGCTCATAGGTTTTTACCACTATACAAACTATTGACCCTTATAGCAAGTTATTCAAAATCAGTCAGATTCGACTCTTATTTGACAGAACTCAGTCAATCAGATAAATTTGAAGAATGCTTGGCCGTATCATCCTGATAAGCATTCTTTTTTATATCATTTACCGAATAGTCAGGTTTTTTCAAAGACTGGGAGAAACAAGCCCACAGAAATACCAGAAGCGTACTCAGCCCGGCAGTAAAGTCATGGTCAAAGACGAGATGTGCAATACTTACATACCGGAAGACGAAGCCTTAAAGGAAGTTAAAGACGGGCGTACTTATTATTTTTGCTCATCAGCCTGCCGTCAAAAATTTATTCAGGAAAGAAAAAAGAAATAATAAAAATCGACGGTCAATAACCTGAGAATTCAACTGAAAACTCAGAAAACTCTCCCCTGTATTCTTCCCAGAAAACCTCTACCTTTTCTATCCTGGCCAACCTTGGTCCCTTCCTTAATTCCGTCAGGAATTGTTCCAGCTGTTCACGTTCACCTTCTGCCACGACTTCCACCCGGCCATCATACAGGTTTCGTACCCAGCCAGTTAACCCCAGCATCCTGGCCACATGCTGAGCCAAAAAACGGAACCCAACTCCCTGGACCCGACCGGAAATATAAGCATGCAACCTGGCTTTCATGACAAGATTTTAACATACTACAACCATAAAAAATAAGAGCTGAAAGATGTTAGAGTGCTTCCTCTATTTACTAATTATGATTTACGGCTAAAAACAGTTCGAAGATTTATATACCTAAGTTTTCCTGGTCCGGTTGATTTTTGGAACCAATCTGGTCAGGCTTTCTTTAACCTCATCTGTGGCCCCGTCAGAAAAGCAGAGCTGGTGATAAAGGCTATTAAGGTAAAGAGAAACCTGGTCATTATAATGAGGACTTAGAAAATGACCATTTTCGCCTGAGGTTAAAACCGAGAGGGAACGGTCAAAATTGCCTAAATCAAAAACCAGCCGGCTGGAGACTCCAGCCACCGTTTTATAGTCAAGCCCACTATGACTGGCCCGGACTGTCTGGCCATCACCAATCATCGGATAACGGCCAATGTTTAAAAAGCTTAAATACCATTTTTGTCCCAGAACATGTTTATAACTCAGGCTATGAAGTCTGGCCCAGTCCCACTTTTCCTTATTTTTACCAAATATTCTGGTCAAATCCTTTAAAGTTTCCAGCATGGCTTTTTCCATTATTTCATCTCTGGTTTCTTTGGCCGGTGTTTCACTTCGATCAAACCAGGTGGAGTCTGGTTGGTCAAGGATTCTTTCCAGCCCGGCCTGCCGACTCTCCAGGTATCTGATAAGATCCTGATAATAGAAGCTGAAATCATCGCTAAAAGTCAGTTCTTCCAGTTTTTTCCAATAAACTTCATAGATAGCCGAAGCCAGCCCCTCTTTTACCTCACCCGACCACTGGAGCAGGATTTGCCTGGCTTCTTCTGCCGCCAAATCACTCATTTTAATCTCGCTCAGGACCCTTTTTAGCCTGGTTGCCCGCCTGGAGAAGACATCATTTTGAATGATCGTCATATCCTGGAGTGTGTTCTGGCTCTTAGCCTGAAGCAATTCTTCGATTCTATTTTTTCGATCAGGTGATATCCAGTCAAAACCCAGATAATGAGAATAATTTTCAGGCATAATATTGTTATTAGCAGTCACAATCAGGCCCGATGGTGGATTATAAATATTCGGCTTATCTTCAGGCCTTAAATAACCGGTCCAGTTACTGGCCTCCCGCCAGCCAGGATAAGGATAAACCGCACTTTCTTTAGATCTGATTGGAATCTTCCCGGACAGATAATAGCCAATATTCCCGGCTGTATCAGCATAAACAAAATTTTGAGAAGGATTATCAAAAAGTTCTGCCCCTCGGGAAAAATCGGACCAATCGCTGGCTGTATTAATCAAATACAAGCCCTCGGCTGTCCGATCACCTTCATATAGAGTCCAGCGCAGAGAAATAGGTAGTTCGCAATTCAAGAGAAAAGGATTAAGAATCGGCCCTTCTTCTGTCCAGCTAACGGTTATTATCTTTGGATCCTTTTCCCCTCTGATTTTAATGATTTCATCTCTTTCAGTTAGAGATCTCCATTCATTCAGCCGAAGGTAGGACTTTTTCTCCCAGTTAATGTTTTCAATATAGAGGTCCTGGACATCAACATAAGAATTAGTTATACCCCAGGCCAGATGCTGGTTATGACCGATAATCACCAACGGGACGCCAGGGATAGTCAGACCACTGACTTTAAATTCCTGGCATTCCAGCTCCATTTCCAGCCAGATCGGCGGCACATTGATCATAAGATGAGGGTCATTAGCCAGAAAAGGCTGGCCGGTAGCAGTGCGATTGCCAGCGATGACCCAGTTATTGGAACCGGCCCCAGGTTGATCTATAAGTTCCGCCAGACCGAAATTAAGAACGTCCAGTTTGACTTCTGGATCGGGTAGAAAATCCAGTCCAGGTTCAAGCAGTTCAACCGCCTTCGGCCCGGCCTTTCTGATCAGGTTTATTCTGGCCAGCTCTGAGGTATAATCCGCTGCCAGGTACATAGCCAGAAGATGTTTTATAGACAGGCTGTCTTTAACCGTCCAGGGCTCCGGCCTGAAGCGGAGCAAAATAAACTCAGGTGGCCAATCCCATTTTTTCTGGCGGATATAAGCATTGACTCCCCTGGCATAAGCTGAAAAAACCATCTTCATCTTTTCGGGCAGTTTTTCCAGGTCGCGATCAATAGCCAGTGGCAGCCCCAGGACCCGGCTCCGCAGGTCATAATTCAGGCCCGCCTCCCCCACGATTTCTGACAGACGGCCCTCAGCCAGACGCCTGAACAGCTCCATCTGCCACAGCCGTTCTCTGGCCTGGATATAGCCGGCAGCCAGAAAGAGGTCTTCCTCACTTTGAGCTTTAAGGTGAGGCCCGCCCCACCGATCCCAGGTAACCGACACTTCGGCCTGGAGCCCCTCAATGACCAGGCTGTCTCGAGTTTTGGGCCGGGAAGAAGATAGTATAAAATAAAGTCCGGCCGCCAGACCCAGAACCAGAAACAAAAACGAGAGAAAGACCTGTCCTATAATTCTTTTTATTTTCATTCTGCACTTCCTATTCCCGCCAGGGATGGAATCTCCCGCCTGGGCTGGGTTGATACGAGACGATCGGCTCTTTTAATAATTTTTTCGGGAAATTTTATCCCCTGTTTTTGAGCAGCCTCTTCATTGATAAAGAATCTCACCCGATCAATATACTGGAATGGAATGCGGGCCGGACTTTCACCTTCCTTAATCCTGATAACCAGCTCAGCTGTCTTTATCCCGATATCGGTGAAATCAAAACCCAGGGAGGCGCAGGCTCCGAATTCAGCTCCGGTCGAAAAAGCTGCAAAAAGTGGAATTCTATTGGCTTCGGCCAGTTCACCTATCAAATCGAAATTAGCATTAATAGTATTATCCGAAACAGGAAATAAAACTTCCACCTGTTGTCTGACCAGGGTCTGGACAGCCTGAACCAGGTCCTGGGCAGCAGAAATTGGTTGAACCATCACTTCCAGACCATATTCGGCCGCAGCTTCTTCCATTAATCCCAAATAATATTCAGAGTTTATCTCAGAAGGTGTCCAGATGGTGCCAATTTTTCTGACCTCCGGCTTTACCTGGTGGATAAGTTCGATGACCTGCTTGATAGGAGCGGTGGAGCAAACCCCGGTAATCCGTGGGTCATGGTCAACAGCTGTTCTTCCTGCCTTGATAATATAAGGATTAGCCACTGCAGAAAAAACAATTGGCATATTCCTGGTTTCAATCATCGCTGCTTGCAGAGCCGGAGTGGAGATAGCTACAATTAGATCAACCTGCGGGGCAAGTTTTCTAGCCTGATCAGGTAAAATGGAGACATCGCCGTGAGCCTCTTTCAATTCTATATCAATTATTTCCTGTCTTCCTTGCTGATATTCAAGAAGTTTTCTGTTCATTGACTGAAAGACTTCCCTGGCTGACGGTGAATCATAGGCAAGAAGAACACCCAGGCGGTAGCTGACCAGGGATTGTCCTTCTTTTAGCTGTTCTTTCTGACAACCGATCATAGTCAGAAACAGACAGGTCACCGCCAGGATAATTTTCATAGAAGAAAGACGTTGGGTCTCAAGATTTTTTCTCATCAGATACCTATTTATCCCAAACATTTTTTATTCAGTTATTTTTCAGATGAACGTTTTATTCGCGCCGGTCAACTCCTGCCAGCGAGAGAGCTGGATATTGCCACCCGATACCAGACCAACTACCTTTTTACCGCTAAAGAGTTCAGGATAGGCCAGCAGGCCAGCCAGAGACAGAGCACCGGCTCCCTCTACCACTTCTTGGTGATGTTCATAAAGAATTTTCATTGCCTGCGCAATATGTTCTTCTGAAACTGTCAGCCAGCTATCAGCATAATGCTTGATGAGATCAAAGGTCATTGAATCTGGCTCCAGACCGCCAGCCACAGCTTCGGCGATAGTCGGTTTTTCCGGAAAATCATTATTCAGGTAACCCAGGCTCAAGGAGTGCTTTATAAAGGCCGAGTTTTCAGGCTCAACGCCAGTTATCTTTATACTGGGCTTACTCTCTTTTAGATAAACGGCTATCCCCGCCATGAGCCCGCCTCCCCCCACAGGCACAACTACTTCTTCCACCTCTGGCCAGTCCTCAAAGATTTCCAGTCCACAGGTGCCCTGTCCAGCAATGACCAGTTCGTCATTGTAAGGGGAAACAAAGACCTGATGGTTAACTTCTGCTGTCTGACGGGCTTCCGACTCCGCCTGCTCACAGGGGCCATCAACTAAAATTACCTTCGCTCCGGTTCTCTCCAGTTTCTGGCGCTTAAAGCGAGCGATGGTAGCCGGGACAAAAAGGGTTAGCCTCAGGCCTTCCTGCTGACAGATATAGGCAGTGGCCGCTCCATGATTACCGGTCGAGGCTGCTACTAACCCCCGCTCCCGGCAGTCTTCAAGGTTAGCCAGAATCTTAGAAGCTGCACCCCTGATCTTAAAAGAACCAGTTGGCTGATGGCTTTCCCACTTAAAATAAAGCTGGCCGCCGAGTACAGCCGAAAGACGCGGTGAAAAAGTCAGATCAGTATGAATCGCATATCGCTTGAGGCGCTGGTTGGCTTCCTCAATCAAGGCTTTATTTATTTTTTTCATTCAACTTCCAGTTATTTTATCTTTCATCAGATCGAGTTTTGCCTTTCCTGTTTTAGCCATTCTATCCCAACTGAATTCTCAGGCTTCGCAAAAATTTCCAGCCATCTTCTTATACTCTGCCCTCGACGCTTACCTTTTACTTATAACATACCATTAAAATTTGACTCAAGCTTAATCTTTGCCTATAGTTTAACTTTATTTCAGAAATATCTGCAGATAAGGATAAAGACTATGGCGAGCCAAAAGCAAATCAGCTCCAAAGAAAGATCAGCCCAATTTAAGGGCCTGGTTGAAGTTTATACCGGAGACGGCAAGGGTAAGACCACCGCTGCCCTCGGTCTGGCTTTCCGAGCGGCTGGCCATGGCTTCAGGAGTTATATCGGTCAATTTTTAAAGGGGCAACCCAGTGGCGAGTTACAGACAGCGAAAAAACTTCAGCCACTGATCACCATCGAACAATTCGGCCGCCAGAAATTTATAAAGGTAACTGAAGATTTCGAGGAAGAAGATTATCGCCTGGCTGAAGAAGGCCTCAAAAAATGCCTGGAGGCGATGCTTGGCGGTCAGTATCAAATTGTCATCCTGGACGAAATCAATGTTGCCCTGAATCTGGGATTGATCAAAGAAGAAGAAATGCAGAAGTTTCTCGACCAGAAGCCGGAAGCTGTCGAAATCGTTCTGACCGGAAGATATGCTCCGCGGTCAATTATAGACCGGGCCGATCTGGTGACAGAAATGGTTTGCCGGAAACATTACTATGATAAAGGAGTTAGAGCCAGGAAAGGTATTGAGAAATAGTGATCATCTTATTAACCAGCTGGTTCAGAAGATGATGCAAATGCCCGCTGGTCAGAAGCAGACGATTACCTTTTCAGCCAGAGGAAATCAGCATCCATATTATCAGCCTTGCCTGTTCCGGCCAGGTAGGCTTTTAGCAAACATGACAATAAGAAATATCCAGCTAGCGCTGCTTCACCCTGTCCCTGACCAGGCAAATCGGTTCCGTTGTTCCCTGCCTCATGGCAACGAGTTCTGGAGAGGGAGGGTGACCTTCCGACCTAGCAGTTCAGTCAAAACCTGCGCGGCGGATAGTAATTGCCATTTAATTTTTTGTATTTATAATAATTCAGTTGTCAAAAGAAAATGATATCATGAAACTCACCAGAGATAGATTTCAGCAACTTGTCCAGGAATCAATGAAAGTGATCCCGAAGAAATATCTCAGGCAGATAAAAAATGTGGCTATTCTGGTCGAAGATTATCCACCACCGGGTCAGAATCTTCTGGGGCTCTACCACGGCGTTCCGCTGAATCACCGCGGCTCTTATTATGGCAATGTACCTCCCGATGTTATAGTATTATACCAGGTCCCGATTGAAAGCTTTTGTTCGACCGAAGAGGCGGTCAGAGAGAGGATTGAAGAAGTTCTGCTCCATGAAATTGGTCATTACTTTGGCCTGGAGGAAAAAACACTAAGAGAAATTGAAGCGAGAAGAATAAAAATAATCGCCAAAAAGTCTGAAAAGGAGAAATAAGATGGCTAAAATTTTAAAAGGTGTTTATGCTGCTCTGACCACGCCCTTTGTTAATGGCGAGGTTTCGAAGGAAAACTTCAGGGAAAATATCGAAAAATTTAATAAAACCGGTTTAACCGGCTATGTTGTCCTCGGCTCAACCGGAGAAGCTCCCTTCCTCGACGACCAGGAATCAGAAGCTCTTATTCTGGAAGCCAGAAAATCAGCGGACAGAGGAAAAGTAATTATTGCTGGCACAGCCCGTGAATCGGCCGACTGGACGATAAAATTCACCAATCGCCTGGCCGAAGCCGGGGCTGAGGCTGCTCTGGTCAGGCCGCCTTCTTATTACAAGGCGAAAATGAATTACGACGCCCTCCGGGATTTTTATCTCAGGGTAGCAGATGGTGTTAAAATCCCGGTCATTCTTTATAACATTCCCCAGAATACACAAATTCAGCTGCCGCTGGAGCTGGTGGTGGAGCTGGCCGCTCATCAAAATATCATCGGTCTGAAAGAAAGCGGTGGTAATATTGCTTTTCTGGGTGAAGTTATCAAGAAAGTCCCGGCTGACTTCTTTTATTTTACCGGCTCAGGCAGTGTTTTTTATTCAGCTCTGGAGCTGGGTGCTTCTGGAGCTATTCTGGCTTTAGCCAATGTTGCACCGGAATTATGTGTTAAACTTTACGAGCTATTTCGAGCTGGCCGGAAAGATGAAGCCCGTGAGCTTCAATACGGGCTTATTCCACTTAACCGGGCGGTTACTGAAACCTACAGCATTGCTGCAGTCAAATATGCATTAGACCGGCGTGGTTTTTTTGGCGGCCCCTGTCGTTCTCCTCTGTTGCCACTGGAAGAGAAAGCTAAAAAAACGATCGATTCTCTTTTACATGAGCTTAAGATTATTAGCTGAAAAGGCGGGGTTTCTAATAAAACTGAACAAAAGGATAAGCGCCAGAGCCAGAACTGATTAGATTATCAAGCCGAAAATTTAAAATAAAAGGCAGTCAGGCGTTTCCCGTTTTAAGGCCGGGCTTTGCCTATTTCCTCATGTAGCATGGAAAAGTTCGAGTAGAGCGGGTTCGGGATTGTCTTCATACAATATTTGATTCTTTTCATAGAAAAAGTAGCGGTGATAAAGCCAGAGCCCGGCGATAATCAAAATAATAACCCCATAAAAACCGATCAATCGGGAGGGCCTGGCCAGGAAATAGGGTTCAATCCAGCGCGGGATGAAAATATAGCCAAGGAATAACAGAACATAAACAATCCAGAAAATATAGAGCTTGCTTTTCCCTGGAAGATAAGAACAGGCAAAAGGAAATTTCCGGTGCTGGAAAAACAGGGCTTCCACCAGCAAAACAGCCAGAGCCAGGTCATAAAGGCAATGAAGGCCGGAAGTGGTCCAGTTCCAGATAAAACCATAAAAAACAAAAAGCAGAAGATAGAGCGGAATAAGGGCAAAAACGAAAATACTTTTCCGCAGGGCTGAAAAATAAGACCAGCGCCGCGGTGTTTCTGTTATTTCAAAAATCCAGTTAGCTTCCAAGTTGAGCGGGATATTGGTGGCATCTCTTATTCCCAGAACCAGGAAGAAGCTCAAAACCAACGGCAGAGAAAGCATATTGCCCGATTGAGCTTTCCAGAACATTTTCCCAGTGGAGACGATCATAATAAGACTAATGCCGAAACCAACACTTAGATAAGACAGAATCCTGGTGCGGTGGAGACGGCTGCGTCTCAGGGCACTCCCATAAAACCAGAAAACGGCCTTTTCTGCCGGCTGTCTTAAAATCGTCAGATTAAAGAGTGGTTCAGCCAGCCTTCGTAGAATTGACGGCCGATAATGTTTGGCTCCTTCCGGTGATATTTTTTGGAGGTGCCGGCTGTAGGAAATTAGAGTAATCAGAAAGAAAGCAGCCACCGCTATGACCAGAGCTAAAATCGCCCTCCAGGCCAGCTGGCGGAAGAAGGGCTGGCGGTTTCCCTGCAAAACCTCATAAAGACCGGTAAACCAGAGCGGGGGAAAGTTCATCATCAAGGTAGTTGGACTCTCCTGCAGGGCTTTAAAGCTTTCAAACTGCTTTTGAATAAAATGCGTATCCATCAGGAAAAAATAAAGAATAAAAATATGAACGACGATCAGGCTAAGACGCAGCAGATCTGAAATCCGCTGAAAGATTTTACCCCGAAGAAGGATATTGAAAAACCCGGCAATAAAGCCCAGGGCAAAAAACATAAAGGCACTCGCCAGAAACATAACGAGAAGATGGGTCAGAAATAAGATAACAGTGGATAGAAACCCAAAGTAACTGGCCTGCCCTAAAAACAAGACAAAAACAATTGACGACAGGGCATTAAGACCGATTGCAAATAGCCCGACAAACAGGACCAGGCTGGCAAATTTGGCAGAAAAAATGGTCAGCGGTTTTAAGGGCAGAGGCATCAGATTCAAAAAATCCTGCCGGTCAAGAAAAATCACATCCCAGACAAAGATGGTGACGAGCCCGATGAGAAGCATGATCAGGCTGGTAAATTCCGAGATTTCAGCCCAGGCCTGGGGTTTGCCAGGGATAACAAGGTAAACAAACAAAAGGTTATCAGCCACATAAGCTGGAAAAATTGACAGGATAGCTATGATGCTTATTACCTTGCCAGCCATCTGCTCTTCAAAAAAGACGGTTTCATTCAGAAAAAGACGCTGGAAGAAATGACGGGTTAAAACGACAAAGGAAGTCTCTTTGAACTGAAGCTTTTTGAGGCCATTCATATTTTTATTTCAGCCGACTTAAGTTTCAGGCATTTTTCTTCATCAAAGAAAGTAACTCTGAAGCTGCCACCTCCGGATCTTCCTGAACAACTAACTGATTAAAAACCTCTTCCAGTGATGGAACTTTCATCAACTGACGCAGATTCTCGACCGAATCATCCGCCCGAACCTTACCCTGATAAAGAATCAGCACCCGACTGGCCACTTTTTCGACAATGTCCAGAATATGCGAAGAATAAATGACAAGGCGGCCTTCAGACACCAGCCGACGCACCAGTTTTTCAATAATCAGAATGGTGGAAACGTCCAGCCCTGACAATGGCTCATCGAGGAGAAGAATCTCCGGGTCATGAAGGAGGGCAGCCGTTATTAAAACCTTCTGGGTCATGCCTTTAGAAAAAGAGGCAATCTCTGAATACATATCGCCAGCCAGGTCAAAGACCTCCATAAAGCCTTTGATTTTGGCTTTAAGAACTGATTCTTTCAGACCGCGCAATCTGCCCACCATGAGCAGATAGTCATAGGCGCTGAGATGGGAATAAATAGCTGGTTCTTCTGGCACATAACCCAGCCTTTGCTTGAACCAGACCAGATTCTTCCAGACATTACGTCCGCCATAGAAAATTTCGCCTTCTGATGGCTTGAGCAGACCGGCAATCATTTTGATGGTGGTGGATTTGCCGGCCCCGTTCGGACCAAGATAGCCGACCGACTCCCCTGGTTTGATCGTAAAACTGATGTTATCCACGACTTTTAGAAACTGATACTTTTTGCTTATCCCTTTTAGCTCTAACATTTTCGACCTGGTTCGAATATATCACTTCTGACTCAATTCTAACAATAAAAATCCTGGGTTAAAAAGCACTGGCGCCTTAAGAAAGGAGCTGCTATCTTTACCCTCGGCCTCTGCCCCTTATCCGTGACTATAATGAGTGATAGATTGATCCACGGTTTCGCCGCTTAGTTCTGATTCCGTAGAAAGAGGCGGTGGCTCTTCTGCTAAAAATTTCTAAGGCTGCTTAAGATGATAAACAAGATTAATATAAATAGGGAACAGCCAAAATCTTCCATTGTTTAAGTGTTTTAATGATATAAGAGTTAACTACTTTTCAATTGCGGGCAGAGGATCTATCTCCAGCTCGGACCATTTTTCTTATTGTAGTTTTAAGCCTCGTCATGAAGCCAGGACCCCGGGCTCCCCGTCGCTCAGGTTGAGGTCTAGCCTTTTTCAGCTAATCCAGTTCTGTCTTTTAAGCCCTTTCTTCGCGATTAGAAGCCCGTAATTAATCCCAGACCGAACCGCAAGTGCTTGGGCAAATCACTCTTAAAAACATAGGTAGCTTCAATCGTCGCCCGGACATTTCTTCGTAAAAGGTAACCATAATGGAGGCCGGCCGAAGTGTAATCCAGGTCGGGCTGATCTGAATCAACCCAGTTAAAAAGCGCTACTGTATACCAGCGCGAATCATCGCCATGAGGAAAATAGAGCAGTTCAGCAAATCCACCCTGGGTTTGAATTTTCTCCGCTTCGGCTATTAAAAAGTAGGGATTCTTATCCTCTCGATAAAGGTATTGCGCGTTGAACTGGAATTTAGGCTGAGACCAGGTCAGGTCCCCGCCAGCCATCCACAGGCTGTCATTGACGTTATCCTGCCGCTCCTTCCCGACATAGCCGAAAGCCCCGGCTCTGAGTTCCGGCGATAAATCCTGTGAAACTCGCAGCATAAAGTTCTTATATTTATCATTATCAAAAGTTCCAAAATCATCGACTGGATCCAGGCCCATGCCATTAACGACCTCCAGCGTCAGGTCAGTACCAGTAGGCAGCCCATAGGTCAGCATTACTCCCCGGTCATAGGTCAGATCAACCCTGGCCTGCCCGACTTTAACTCCATAAATTCGGTAATCTTCATAAGTTAAGCGCAACTCTCTCTTAAAGAGCGGGTCTGCCACCTGAAATTGGCCAACAAAAAAGCCCAGGTTAGTTTTGAACAGATTATTGAACATGAGAAAAGCGTCTTCCAGCCCGGCTATCTCGCCTCCTTCGGTGAAAATAAAGTATAAATAATAGGAAATGTGCTTGGCGATTTCTCCACCTGACATCAACTTGATGATATAAGGCGCCGAGAAATCAAGCCGCTTATTGTGAGCATTGTTGAAACTCAGAAAGCCATCAAACCGGATGGCAATAGGCAGTTCTCTCAAGAGTGAAAGCGTACTATCGCCGGTATCAATATTATAGCGTGGTGTTTCTTTGTCCTTAATCACATAGCCATTCCCGGCAAACTCATCACCATAGGGCTTGAGGCGTGGAAAAGGGTTATGGCAGACCTTACAGCTTATACTGTATTTGCGGGCAAAAGCCGGAATTGACCAGGCTTCGGAAGCCAGAATAAAAATTAAAACCACTGAGAGTAAAATCATTCCTGTAAGCTTTTTCATTTTTTCTCTCCGCTAAAAGTCTTCAGTCGACAACATTTATCGTCGTTTGGTGCTTGTTTACTTCAATTACCTCTGTCTCATCAGCCGGGACACCCAGAAAATCGGCCACCGGTTTAACCAGACGCTGATAATAAAGGGTGGCCCTGACTGTTAAGGGTCCAGCTGGAACGTTATCGGGCAGAGCAAAGGTACAGGTTTCGATCTTGGTTTCCTTCGGACCAATTCGATAATCAACACCCTGGCTCTTGGTGTTCCATTGCTGAATGGTCATCCTTCCCTGCGGATCAAAATAAGGCAGGCGGAAAATGCGGTCACCGGCTGGCACACCATCTCTCTGGACCCCCTTAAAATTCGGGTCGTTAAGAGCTAGACCCATATCCTGATAAGCCAGGGTGTCAGCAGCAATGGTGTATTCTTCACCTTCAAAGCCTTTTTTATCGACGGGCAGATGATAAACATTGCCTTTGGCATCAACTGCTTCAACATGCATCCAGACTATTCTGTCCTCAACTGAGCCGGTCGGAAACTTATGGCCGGTCTTCTGGTTAAATAGAACAATCGTGAATTTAACTTTGTCTCCTGGTACCGCCTCATTGACATCAGGATGAATTCTTAGTTCAACTGTCCCCCGGACTTTACCCGGATCATGAGCTCCATGGAATAGATGCTGACGGACGTCAGGATAGGCAGTCCCCATCGAAGCGCTCTTGCCTGGAGCATAGGTCATATGACAATCGTGGCACTTAACCCCTTCTTCAGCATACGGCCCGGCTTTCCACTCGAGATGAGTAGATTTAACCCAGACACCATAGGGGCTTTTTTCATTATGACAGGTTCCACAAAAATCAGCCTTAGCCAGAAAATCCGACTTGACTAAATTATGCTCAGGAGAATTGGCATTCTGCCGCGGCCCATACTTATTCTTGCCCGGCTCCGATACCCAGTTAAAATTAAACGGGGTATCACCAGCCATTCCTGTTATGGTATGACAAACTTCGCAGGAAACAGATTCATTAGCTCTGGTACCTTTGGCCGGAACGGCCGGAGGAATATCGCCGGCTAAAAAGGCCAGGGGTGTGTGGCAACCGTTGCAGCCAGCCTTAACACCGGCCACCACCGGGTCTTTTTCAGCCTGGGGAACAGCCAGCTTGAAATATTCAATTTCGTCCCAGTGATGGGTATAGGCCTGAGACATCATGGCCTGCTTCCACTGCTGGTAAATATCATTATGACATTGAATTCCGCAGAAAGCCGGAGTCTGATAGTCGCTGTATTTTCTTGAGCCGAGGGCTTCATCTCCAGCCTTTTGCAGGCTGGAAGACGTTATTAACCCCAGAGAAATAGCCAGAATAAGGGGTAAACCAACTGCTAACCATCTCGAAAATTGTTTCATAATGCCCTCCTTTCTCTCTCAATTCCCTATATATCCTATATGTTAAGTAAAGCAAAACCCGATGTCAAGTTAAGAGAGTTAAAGTGCTTACCGACGTGGTTATAAAGTCCGGACCTCAAATCTAATAAGACCTTTATAGATCAGAAACAGATTAAAAAAACAACCGCTGGTTTTTATCCATTTTAAGTCAGTGATGTCTGAAGTCAGGAATATGGACAAATTAACCGGGCTCTCCCCCTGGTCAACCAAGAAAGATTAAAAAATAGACAATGACTATTTTTTACGCAAATAGTAATTCATAAATGCCTAAGTGACTATAATCCGCCTGTGTCTGTCTGCTTGTCTTGTTATTTTTTTTGGCCCCGCGGATAATTTGGACCTGGCCCAAACTCCACGGAGGGTGTGCTCCTGACCGGCTGCGGGAATAAATCCATTAACTGAAAGACCTCAGCCGGGACATCTGTGGTCACCTTCAAACCCAGCTGGCGGGCGACATCAACAGAAATGGGAAAATCATGAGTCCAGTGTCCCCTGGTTAAAGCATCAGAAATTCTTTTCCTGTCTTCTTCGGAATAGCTATCAGGTAACAAATCAATAATGCTGTGTTCCAGCTGACTGATAGCTTTTTGAGAAATGTCGGCCAGTATTAAAGTCTCGTCGTCAATTTCGGCTATGGGCTTCTGCTTGAGGACATTGACAATAGAGGGAGCAGGATATTTATCTATTTGAGGATCAACCGGTCCCAGTACCGAATGCTCACCCATGGCTATCTCATCGGCAGCCAGAGCAATCAGCGTTCCGCCGGACATAGCATAATGGGGCACATAAACAGTAACTTTTCCTTTGTGGCTCTTAATTGCTCTGGCAATTTGCAGGGCAGCCAGAGCGATACCGCCTGGCGTGTGCAGAATTAAACCGATAGGGGTATCGGCATCAGTTGTCTGGATCGCCCGGATAACCTTTTCCGAGTCATTAATATCGATATAGCGCATGACGGGAAAACCTAGAATGCTCATCGTTTCCTGACGATGGATGAGAGTGATAACTCTGGATCTTGTTTTCTTTTCGATGCGAGAGATTACATTCTGGCGTGAGGCCTTAAGAAATTCCTGTTTGATCAGCGGCTGCAAAGCCGAGATCATAAAGAACAGAATCAGGATATCGAAGAAAACATTCATTTCCCTCTCCTTTTCTTTGTTTTATTGAATAAATGAGACTGCCACCAGTCAAATTCATGATCTATGTTTATATGCTATCAAAAGAAGTCTTTTATATCAATTAAGCTCATCAAAAGCACTTAATTTAAATCTTGCCGGCCCTCAGATAATTATCCGGGAGAGCTATTCTTAGCTTTTAGTTCTGCCGACTATGATAACGGAGGGCTGATCTTTCCTTTAGTCATCTTTATTTCCTGCCTTTAAGTTAAAAAAGGCGCAGCCGTGCACCCGGCGTTGACTGCTCGCCCCCTGCGGACCTCGCTTCCCTGAAGCTCCGGTCAGGCTGACTGCCACACAAGAACCCGACTGCTACCGTTGCTACCTTCCGGTCCTGGCGGGGTTAACAGCTGGCTCTTTGCGCAGGGCCCGAACCTTCATCACCCGGAAAAGCGAGCCTGGCCAGAAAACTGACAGCCTCGGCCGGGAATTCAGCCCCACTGGAGCGGGTTGTGGGTACAGGGCACCGCTAGCTCCCCGCTTAGCACGGCTACCTTAAAATTATAGCATAAAGTTAAGAAAAAACCCGACAACAGTTAGTAGAAAAGTTTTCCTTGACTATTAATTTTCATTGAGATAAAAGATAATCAAATAAAAGATTGGGTTTTTCTCAAACCCAAAGGAGGGCAAATATGGGCAAATTAAACACACTGGATTGGATTTGCCTGATTCTGGTCATCGTCGGGGGCCTTAACTGGCTGCTGGTTGGATTATTCGAGTTCGATTTAGTAGCAGGCATCTTTGGAGCCATGTCCACACTGACCAAAATAGTTTATATTCTGGTTGGCCTTGCTACCCTTTATGTATTGATTCTCCTGGTGCCAAAGATGGGGAAAAAGGCAAAAGCTTAGGTTTTCATCTGAATTAAAAACTCAACCCTTCGGCTATCAGCGGCTAAAGTAAAATTTAGTGTTTTGCTCTGACTAGTGGTAGAGGTCAGGAAAAGTAAAATCATAATAACTTTTCCTGAGAAGGCTCTATTTGATAGCTACAACGGTGAATTGTGGCCCAGGTATGAAGCTGCCAAAAAATTGTCGCTCGCCTCTGGCGAAGTTTAGCCTGTGTTTAGTTACATCCCTTCCGGGTAAAAGATGGCATTCAGCACAAACTTATAGGTGCCGTGAGATTGAGCCCGGTGTTGGGCCCTGAAGCCAATAAGAGCGATATGCCCGTTGCCGCTTTTAACATCCACCACAGCTGCTTTCCGGCTAAGATAGTCTTCACCCAGCAGCCAGCCACTCAGCAAAATATTATCTTCAGGATAAAAAGCCACGACTTTTCTATTCATCCTGGAAGAAGTCGGTGCCCAGGTGTCAAGAGCCAGACTCTGATTGAAAAGAGCCGCTGCTTCTTCGCTTAGCCCATAGCCAAGCGGCGTAGTATTATCAACTTTGAGCCTCAGAATAGAGACTGGGCAGAAAAATTTGTTGCGGTCAACACCACTCAGCGAATTTCTGGCCGGAGCGCCCAGCTCACTCATGGCCAGTTCGCTGGCCTGATTAAGAGTGACCAGTATTCCGCCGGCCTCGACGAAAGCTTTCAGGGCATCAACTCCCTCCTGCCCGATGCCTCCTTCGTATTCGGGCGGCATTTGACTCATAAAAAACCGGGCCGATTGCCCTGGACGCTGAAAGCGACCGGTTTTAATAATTTCCGGATTCTCGCTGGCCAGAATAATGACATCGAAGCTCGCCTTGAGATCGACTTTTTTGGCCCTGGTCCCCTTAAAATCCTGATTATGGAGGACAGTATAGGTGAAGCCTAAATCATCGAGCATATAACGCGTCCAGCCTTCATCGGCATTACCGCGCCACGACTGGTAAATAGCAAGTCTGGGAAATTTAATGGAGGCCCTATCAATAGAAGATATATCGGCAACAGATTCAATTGAAACTGGCCACTTTTCCAGTAGCCCGGAGAGAGTCTGAGTGACAGCCGGCGAATTTTTGATTAAGAAAGCTCCAGCTGGTAACTCTGCCTGTCCCACTTTAATTCCATTTTTTGCCCGCCACATTTCGGCTTTATTCTTAAGAAGACCAAAAGCTACGGCGTAAGAAGCATTAAGCCTGGGATCGAGGGCCAGGTAAGCTGAATCAGGTATATTGGCTTCAGGATATTGAACTCTATCCACTTTATTCAGTGCCGCCTCAAAAGGTTTATCAATCTGATCACAGCGGACACCCATCTGAAGAGGCAGCGTCCAGGCAGCATTGTCATAAGGGGGAACGGGTGGACCTCCCGGATACTGGCGCAGATCAGGATATTTTTGTCTTTCCAGAAGCGCCCAGGTATAAGCTTTATTGGGCTGGGCAACCAGAACAACAAAAGAACCGGCCGGATAAAACCTGCCATCGGCAATAAAATCCCTGGTGGCCTGATGCACTTCTACTCCACCCAGCTGCAGAATTTCAATCATCTTGAGGGTGGTGAGATAGTCCGGTTGGTCTTTAGTGATGACAAAGGCATAGGGTTGATTGCGGTCTTTAACCTCGATACTCTGCTTTGACATCAAATAGGAGTTATAAAGAAAATCCTCTTTGTTCAGCCAGGCTGTCTTGACCAGGCTTTTCGATAGAAGCAGCTCATAGTCAACTATATCACGCAGACGCCACCAGCCACCTGGCCAGGGATCAAGAAAATCCATTCTTTTTTCATAATAGTCTTTTGAAACTTCTGTTGGTTCAATGTAAATTGGCGTTGCTACTCTGACCGAAGCCGCCTCACTCAGCAGGCCGACTACATTATGCAGCCAGGAAGTATCATCACAGGAACCAATCCACCAGCCGGTGTAGCTCCGGCCATTAACCACACCTTTATAGCCATGTTTCTGCAAATCATAGGCCATATTAACACCGCAGAGATTGACGCTCCGCCAGAGCAAGGGCTGGATATTGGGCAGAGGTGGATCCATAAAGGGTGGAACAAAGATTCTGGCCCCATTAGAACCCATCTGATGTTCATCTATATGAATCTGAGGAAACCACTCATGGTAGAGCACACGGGTGACCGCCCTGGTTTCGGCCAGATTCAGCATGAAGAAATCGCGATTGTCATCATGGCCGGCATAATGATGGTAAAGCCAGGGCATATTGCTGCCTTCATACTCAGTTCCGAGATACTTACGATACCAATCGACAACCATCTGCTGGCCATCAGGGTTGATGGAAGGACAGAGAAGAACAATAACGTCATTGAGAGCTTGCTTCATATCGAAAAAGGCCGTACCGGTGATAAGGTCATAAGCCAGCTCCATCGCCATTTGAGAGGCAGCTATTTCGGTCGAATGGATGTTGCAGGTAATAAGCAAAATGGCCTTACCTTCCCGGGCCAGCTGCCGGGCCTGTTCGGGTGTTAGACCTCTGGCTTCCTTCAAGCGCCGCGCAATTTCACGGTAGCGATCGACGTTTTTTAAATTATCTTCACTGGAAATAACAGCCATGATCATGTCTTTGCCCAGGGTAGTCTGGCCAATATTAAGAACAGTGAACTGTGAAGACTCTTTGTCCAGCAGCTCAAAGTAGGCTTTAATCTGATTGTAATCAGCGAGTTTTCTATCCTCGCCAACTCTGAAACCCAGAAATTTATCAGGCGGCGTCTGAGCTGAAAGAAAATATGGGAAAACAAAAATGACCAGTGATAAAACTATAAATATGACTGGTTTTAAGCCGCAAAATTTTTTATCTAACATGACTCCTCCTAACTGCGAATTAATATCTTATTACTATTCTGGCCGTGGCAAGTCAATCAAAATGGGGTCGGGCCAGCCGATTTCTTTTATTATCAATCTGTTATCAAGCTCTCTTAGAATGCTATAACATCAGAACCAGACTTATGGTTAATGTTCTGATCAATTTATTTAGGTTTTTACACTGATAGGAAAAGCCAGAAAATCTGTAAAACGCTATTTTCTGCAGGTTAACCCGACCCGACAGCCCAAGCTCCGGCTCCTGCTCTAAGCCCTCAGCTCTCAATTGTAGAGTGAAGGCAAGAGACACGAAAAAACATTTGTAGCATCTAAGAAGAAGAAGAAATATAAAAAGACTAATTGTTAAAGCCCAAGCAAATCGACGGAAGTAAAGCAATAAAAAATGAACGAATTGAAAAATACGGCCATGATATTTATGAGCCGTTAATAAAGGGTCCTCAGGTTATTAGACTTAGATTACTGACCTTATATTTGTTATATTATTGATAATAAAAGGAATCCGCTGGCCCGACCCCATTAATCGCGAGAATTCCGGATGAGAATCATCCGCAGCAGCTGGATAGCGGCCATGGCGGTTGAAGCTACATAAGTCATAGCCGCCGCTTTCAGCACGCTCCTTGCTCCATCAATCTCCTTGGCATTCAGAAAACCTCGCTCCTGAAGTATAACCAGCGCCCGGTGGGAAGCGTTAAATTCAACAGGCAGAGTGACGACGGTAAAAAGAACCGCTGCACTGAAAAGCAGAATACCAATATCCATCAGGACACTTGGACCATGCCCGCTAAACAGCAGACCGATGAAAAAAAGTGGAAAAGCCAGATTCGAGCCAAGACTGGCCACCGGGTAAATAATATTCCTCAAAGCCAGGAAAGCATAGCCCTGAGCATGCTGGATAGCATGACCGGCTTCGTGAGCAGCTACACCCAGAGCGGCGATCGACGAACTATCATAAACATCTTCAGATAACCGAAGTACTTTGGCCTTCGGATCATAATGGTCAGTCAAATGGCCCCTGGTTTTTTCTATCCTGACTCCATTAGCCGGGCTGTATTTTAAAATTTCACCAACCGCCTCGGCCGCGGTCAGTCTCGAAGAAGAGACAACCTGGCTGAATCGGGAAAAGGTCGATTTAACCTTGTTCTGGGCATAAATAGCAAAAATAAAAACTGGTATCAGCAGCCAGATCGTGTAATCAAAATAAAACATCTCATTTCCTCCTGAATTTTTATTCTACCTGAAAAATACCGCCCGGTAAACATGTGCCCCCCAATAATAATAAATATCCACTCTCTACCCTGGCCAAAGGCGTTAGAATTAGCCCCCACCAGCCAGGCTGCCTTGTCTAGATTTACCTGACACCTTCATTTTTCCAGCACCTTGATGGCCCCATCAATGTTTGACACATCCAGGATAACCGAAATTTTGTCGGCTACCTGACTCAGGGTGCCATAGCAATATTCAACGTTAATCCCTTCATCACCTATCTTCGTCGCCACTTCGGCTAAGGCCCCCGGCTTGTTTTCAAGATGGACCAGCAGAACATCCCGGAGCTCGGTCGTATAATTCAGCTTGCTCAGGATTTTGACCGCCTTATTGAGGTTTTTAACATAAATTTTAGCCGTATCCTGAAAAACGCCAATAGCTTCGACATTAATATCATTTTCAGCTAGCTGGCTCAGCATCTCTCCCAGAACCGATGGCTTATTTTCCAGAATAACAAAGATTTCAGTAATTCTTTCAAATTCCATGGACGCCTCCCCTATCCCAGATTTTTGCCGCGATCATGGTCACTATAATCAAAAATCGCACTTATATCTAT
>Ga0209508_1001109_pt1 | contig 22255 bp, 21 predicted proteins | sample AD_UKC129_MetaG_FD_184427 | JGI IMG/M metagenome (GOLD analysis project Ga0209508, IMG submission 184427) | Active sludge microbial communities of municipal wastewater-treating anaerobic digesters from Canada - AD_UKC129_MetaG (SPAdes) (version 2) | ecosystem: Engineered > Bioreactor > Anaerobic... | reverse complement strand
AAGGCACGCAGTCGAGCTGGAGGAGACTAGGTCTTCTCCATAGCTCTTCCACGTATTGTAGACATACGGTTTCAGGTTCTATTTCACTCCCCTCCCGGGGTTCTTTTCACCTTTCCCTCACGGTACTGGTTCACTATCGGTTGCCAGGTAGTATTTAGCCTTAGGAGATGGTCCTCCCGGATTCCCACGGAATTCCTCGTGGACCGTGGTACTCGGGAAAGAGAGGAGAGACCAGACCTTTTCGCTTACCGGGCTATCACCTTCTCTGGCCAGGCTTTCCAGTCCTGTTCAGCTAAGATCTGATTTGGTAACTCTCTGGTTCTACCCTGGTAGAACCTCTCTCTTCCCTCTACCCCTAAAGAGCAACACCCAGGGGTTATCACACTCTTTAGGTTTAGGCTCTTCCCTTTTCGCTCGCCGCTACTCGGGGAATCGAATTTCTTTCTTTTCCTCGGGGTACTTAGATGGTTCAGTTCCCCCGGTTAGCCTCCCTTACGGGATACTGGAGGTTCACTCCAGTGGGTTGCCCCATTCGGGAATCTCCGGATCACAGCTTGCTTACAGCTACCCGAAGCTTATCGCAGTTGGCCACGCCCTTCTTCGCCTCCTGGCACCAAGGCATCCACCGTATGCCCTTTTTAACTTGACCGCAAAACCTTTAATCATAATAAATGAAATTTGTTGATTAGCAGGAATATCTCTTGTTTCCACCTTATTTACTTGTCAAGGTACGATAAAAAGCAAAGGATATTATAATAGGTTAAAGCATATTTGGCAAGAGGTAATAGATAAATTTTTTAGTTATTCTACATCTCACTGTGAATTGCTGAGGAAGGAAAATATAGCAAGCTAAGAAGTACATGTCAAAAATGCTATAATTAAAACGATTCTGATAAAAGGAGGGAAAAAGTGAATAAAAAATTTCTTTCAAAGTTGACTGCCTTCGTCCTTTGCTTTTTCGTTCTGTCAACCATTACCCCTGCTGATGCGTTTGTTTCTCGGCCTTTAACCCCCGAGGAATCTCGTATCATCGTATATCAAGGAGTGAACAAAGCCTGGATAGAAGAACTGTTTTCTCTTAATTTTTCTTCTGGAGAAAATAAACTCATCTTCTCTCAGGAAGACTTAGCAGGAAAAAGATTATTTCTCGCTCCTCTATCTGAAGAAGTTAAAGTAGAAAAAATAGAAAACATCCCTGGAGGCCAAGAGATTTCTTTTACTGCCCGTTCCCAGGGAAAACACCAAATACTTCTGGCTTTCTTTGAAGAAGGGTGGGACTGGAGAGAGTTCTACGATGGCATCATCCAAAAAGAAAAAAACGAATTAGTACTTCACCCTTCTATTCTCATCACTAACCAGAGTAAAAGAGGAGGAAAAGAGGTCTTTTTAAGCTGGTTTCTTGGCACTCCTCTCTGGGAAGAAGAAATCCCTGTTTTTTCCACTAAAGCCTTCGATGAAAGAATAATAGAAGAAGCAACGTCTTTGGAAGTTTCTTCTGCTCCTATAATGGAGAGAGTTTCTGAATACCAGCTTTTTACTTTTCCAGAGAGGGTGGAAATTTTACCTTTAAATATTTTGCAATTTTTTCTTCCTCCTCAGGTTTTTATTTTTGAAGAGATTATACGTTTCCAGGAAGGGGAAATTTACCAGATTCTTACCTTCGAAAACCCCGGGGAACCCCTTCCCCCTGGAATTATCAATCTCTTCGAGGAAGACCGACTCCTTATCAAAAAGTTTTTCCCCGGTGCCCGTACAGGAGAAAAAGTGGAACTTTCTGTTTCTTCTCCTCCTCTAATTTCAATAAAGCGAAAAAATACCAGGTATCAGCGAAAAGAAACTCGCTTTAGCGACGAAAAAGAAGTGGTAGGTTTTATATCCCAGAGAGAAATTACTTTTGAGATAGAAAACCAAAGAGACGAAGAAATTTACGTAGAACTAATAGAACCGGTCCCTGCTCCTCCTAACTGGATACTCACTGCAGGATGGGAGTGGAAAGACAACCAAGTCTCGAAAAAAATATTTCTTCCTCCCCGAGAAAAGAGAAAAGTAATTTTATCTTATCAATTTGAGGAGGCTATCCCATGAAAAAGATTTTTTTACTTCTACTTTTTGCCTTCATGTTTATGGGGAATTCTGTATCTACTCAAGAACTTCTTCAATACAGTCAAAAGGAAGAGTACCTGTTGGTTTTCCCTGATGGTCAGGTATTTGGCCAAGAATTATGGCCAGTAAATTTTCAAAGGGGCACCAATCAGTTCTTATGGCAACGAACAGAGGGAGAAGAATTAGAAAATGTATCCTGGAAAGTCCAGGGAGGGATGTTAAAAAACATCACCCATGAGCTCAATAGTTTAACTTCCTATCTTTCCATTGAAGCAGATAAAGATGGACAAGGAGAAATTATTCTTCTCTACCCTCGGGAAGATATAGAATCCCAGTTTATTTATCAAATAAACTGGGAAAAGGGAAACACCTATCCTCAAGTCCTTCTCTGGGTAACAATAAAGGAGTTAGGCTCCTATTCTTCTCCAGGAGTCAAGTTAAAAATATTAGGAAGAGAGTTTACTCTAGACCTTGAACCCCAAAGAGAAAGGCGCCTCCTTTTCGTCTCTACTGCGCCAGAGGAAGCAGAAAAAGTAATCAAATACCATAGTAAAGAAGGCGCAGCCAAGTTATTCTGGAGGCTAAAATTACCTTATCATCTTTTACTTCCAGCCAAAGTAGAATGTTTTGAAAAAGAAGGACAAGCGGTCACTTTCCTAGGAGAGGGAACCTTTTACCCTTCAGGAGCAGAGTATCTAGAACTCCCCTTGGGAGAAGCGCAAGATATCATCTTAAAAGAAACCATCGTTTACCAGGAAAAAGTCAATCAGGTGCGGGACTCTACAGGAAAAGAAGTACTTTATGATACTAAAGAAGAAAAACTGTATCATTTGCAAAACCGCGGGGAAGAAGTCAAAAAAGTTATAGTATATGACCGGGTGTTCCCTAGCTTGGAAATAATTTCCTCTTCGCTCCCGGCCGAGTTAGAAGAAGCAGACCTTCTCTCTTTTGAAATAATACTTTCCCCTCAGGAGGAAAAAGAAATTCGTATTTCTGTACAAGGGAAAAAGCTAACCAAAGGTTGGATATGGAATTAGCCTTTGTTTCTAAGGAGAGTTTTTTGTAGTAACAGTTACTGCCAGTAATAAAAGAGGGGGCAAGAAATATCTCAAGAATACCAGTAAAGAAACCTGGTATCTGGATGAAGAAGCTCTACATCGAGATGAGAAGTTTGACGGTTACTATGGTATAGAGACCAGTGAGCAAGATATCAAACCTCAAGATGCTTTAGAAGCTTACCATACTTTATGGAAGATAGAAGAATCCTTCCGAATTATGAAAAGTACTTTAGAAGTTAGACCCATCTTTCACTGGACTGAAAAGAGAATCAAAGGACACTTCGTTATCTGCTTTCTGGCTTTCCTTTTAGAGAGGACGCTGGAGTTCAAGTTAAAGGAAAGCGAAGAGAAAGCTTTTCCAGAAGAAACCCGGGAAGCCTTGAACTCTCTAAACTTTGCTGAGGTAGAAATGGAAAATCAACAGTTCTTAATCAAAATCAAAGGAACAGAACTGAGTAATAAAATCTTAAAACTCCTCAAAATTAAACCCCCTAAAAATATCACTCCTAAAGAAGAACTCTCTCTATAAACTACCGGAAGTAATGAGTGTAGTGACAAAATAGCAGATTCTAATTTAAAGAATATAGATTTGATGTGGGTTTTAGCTAAGTGAAGTGTCAAAGTCAGGAAAAAGACGAAACCTGCTTTTTTCCATATTGAAGTGAGGCGAAGCCAAAAAGTGCTACTCTATAATAGCTCTTAATTCGGGATAAACGTGCAACATGACTATATTATTTATGAATTGAAACCGGAGAAAAGGTGCCACCTGAAAGAGGGTGATTTTATTATCACAGAATGTCATCCTCTTTCAGGTAAAACTTCATAAGCTATTGACAGAATGGATTTTTTCCAGAACTGATTTCAATTTTTCTTCTTTTTCTTTATCCAGAGGAGATAAAGGAGGTCGAACTCCTCCCACTCTCCATCCTACTAAGTTTAAAGCAGCTTTTACCGGAATAGGATTGGTAGAGATAAAAAGTGCTTTGAAAAGAGGATAAAGTTCCAGGTGTATTTCCAGAGCTTCTTTAGTTTTTCCCTCATTAAATAACTGAATCATCTTTTTTATCTCTTTACCCACCAGATGAGAAGCGACACTTACCACTCCCACTCCCCCTAAAGCCAGAAGAGGAAGGGTCATAAAATCATCTCCACTATAAAGGTAAAAATCGGAAGGAACCAGAGCTTTAATCCGAGAAATCTGATCAGTGCTCCCCGCTGCTTCTTTTAGAGCAACAATATTCGGGATCTCCGCTAGACGAGCTATAGTTTCTGGCTCAATATTCACTCCTGTGCGAGAAGGGATATTATAAATCATAACCGGGACATTTACTGCCGAAGCAATAGCCCGAAAATGCTGGTAAAGTCCTTCTTGAGGAGGTTTATTATAATAAGGAGCAACAGCCAAAATGCCATGTACTCCTAGCTCTTCAGCCTCTTTAGAAAGAAGAATGGATTCTTTAGTGTTATAATTGCATGTTCCAGCTATAACTTTCGCCTGATCTCCTATTTCCTCCAGAGCTACTTCAAAAAGACGAAGTTTTTCCTCCCGGGATAAAGTAGGAGATTCTCCAGTCGTTCCAGAAACTACCACTCCATCTGAGCCATCTTCCACCAAAGCTCGCAATAATTCTCGAAATTCAAAGTAATTTATTGTCCAATCCTGGTCAAAGGGAGTGACCACTGCGGTTAAAAGATTACCAAAATTTCCCCTCATTTCCTCTCCCCCTAACAAACATTCTCCAGTTGAAATTTATGATGCAAAATTTGAATCGCTCTTTCCATATCCTGAGCTTTAACCAAACAAGAAATGGTAATATGAGAATCTCCAGTTTGAAGAATCTCTATATTAGCTTCTTTGAGAGCTTCCACCAACTGAGCTACCACTCCCGGGCGGTCAGCCATACCCGAACCCACGAGAGAAATTTTAGCACAAGGAAGAGTTAAGCTTACTTCAAACCCTTCTTTGTTTAATATTTCTTCTACTTTACTTCCTTTATTTTCATCCACTACAAAAGCCACAGATTCAGGAAAAAGACTAACCAGGTCAATGCTGATACCCTGTTGAGCTAGAGATTGAAAAATCTTCAGCTCTCCGTTTCCTGAATCTGCTAATTTCACCCGCACCTGAGCCAAGCCCCGACGATAAGCGATGCTATAAACCGGCTCTTCCTGAGACAAAATTCTCAACCCCTCTTTAGTGAGAGTAGATATATCACAAATCAAAGTCCCTCTACCTTCATCACTTAAACTTCTAACCCGGAGAGGCACTCGATACTCCCGGGCTAAATTCATAGCTTTACTATGAATAACTTTCGCTCCCTGTTGGATTATCTCTGCAGCTTCAGTGTAAGTTAGCCCTTGAAGAATTCGAGCCTCAGGAACAATATGAGGGTCAGCAGTAAAAACTCCGTTCACATCGGTAAAAATATCTACATAGTCAGCTTGCAGATAAATTCCCAAAACCACTGCCGTAGTGTCACTACCCCCTCTTCCCAAAGTGGTAACTTCTCCTTCCTCAGTTACTCCTTGAAAACCGGCTACTACTACTACACATCCTTTATCCAGATATTTTTTAATTCTATCCGGCTCTACTCTTAATATGGAAGCATCACCAAAACGGTCATCAGTGATGATACCGGCTTGAGCTCCAGAGAAAGCTACACTTTTCATTCCCATCCGACGCAAGGTTTGAGACATAACTACTGCCGAGATAATCTCTCCACAGGAAAGAAGAAGGTCTAAATCTCGAGGGTCAAGGTTAGAAAACTCTTCTCGAGCTAAAGAAATTAAAGTATCGGTAGCATAAGGCGCTCCTTCTCTACCCATAGCTGATACTACCACTATAGGGGAAAACCCTTCTTCTTGAGTTTCTTTCACTTTTAGAGCTGCTTTTTCCCTGAGCTCCCGGGTATTAACTGAAGTTCCCCCAAATTTTTGCACCACTATCTTCATGGTCATTCACCTATCCCAAGTTTCTTTTATCCTTACCATAGCTTTCTCTAAAACAGGAGTGGGAGTGGTAAGAGAAATTCGAACAAAGCCCTCTCCATATTTACCAAAACCAGTTCCAGGAGTAACCACCACCTGAGATTTATCTAAGAGATAATTAGTAAATTCCAGGGAATTAAATTCCGGAGGAACTGGAATCCACAAATAAAAGGTAGCCCGAGGAGGAATGATATCAAAACCTATAGAAGAAAAGGTTTCTACTACTAAATTACGCCGCTCGGTATAGATGGGAATAATATCTTCTAATACCTCATCAACGCGACTCAGAGCTTCTACCCCTGCCCATTGAATGGCGTTGAAAATTCCTGAATCAATATTAGTTTTTACTCTCCCCAGAGCTTCTATTATTCTCTCATTTCCCACTGCAAAACCTATTCTCCATCCCGTCATATTAAAAGTTTTAGAAAGAGAATGAAATTCTATCGCTACTTCCCGAGCTCCCTCTACTTCCAGAATGGACGGAGCCTGATAACCATCATAGCTTATCTCCGAATAAGCTAAATCGTGAGCTATTACAAAGTCAAAACGCCGGGCTAATTTTACTATTTCTTTAAAAAAAGCAAGAGGGGCAATACTCGCCGTAGGATTATTAGGGTAATTCAAGAACACTAACTTCACTTTTTCCCATATGCTTTCAGGAAAACTATGTAAATCGGGAAGAAAATCATTTTGAGCTAAAAGAGGAAGCTCAACCGGTATACCCCCCGCAAGCATTGTACCAATCTTATACACTGGATAACCCGGGTCGCTAGCTAAAACCAGGTCTCCAGGGTCTACCAGACACAAAGGAAGATGAGCAATACCTTCTTTAGAGCCAATAAGAGAGACCACTTCCCGCTCTGCATCCAGATTAACTCCAAACCTTTTTTTATACCACAAAGCTACTGCTTCTCGAAAAGCAGCCAGACCCTGATAGGAAGGGTAGCGATGATTTTCGGGGCGTCGAGCCTCTTCACACAACCGCTCTACAATGAAAGAGGGAGTGGGAATGTCAGGATCTCCAATCCCTAAATCGATAATTTCTTTACCTTCTGCCCGAGCTTGATTTACCTTTCTCTCAATTTCGGCAAAAAGGTAAGGAGGAAGGTTCTTTATCCGCTGAGCAACTTCCATTCTTTTTCTACCTCCTCATTGATTTCTCCTTCAAACACTTCTTCTGCTGGTCCTTCAATATAGACTTCTTCTTGCCATTCTACCTCCAGTGGTCCTCCGGGTAAGTAGATATTAGCTTTCCTATCTAATTTTCCCTCTCTTACTCCGGCTATTAAACTTGCTGCTGCTCCAGTTCCGCAGGCCAGAGTAGCTCCTGCTCCTCTTTCCCAGACTTTAACCACTGCTTCTTTATTATTTTTTACCTCTACAAACTCCACATTGGTTTTTTCAGGAAACAGAGGATGGTTTTCTATTTCTCTCCCGTATTCTTCCCAATGGGGAGGAATTTCAAAAATCACTACATGAGGATTACCTAAAGAGAGAGCTGAAACAAGGAAAATTCTATCTCCCACCTCTAAAGGATAATTTTTTACTTCTCTCTCCTCTAAAGCTACAGGGATTTCCCGGGGCTGAAAGCGAGGCCTCCCCAGATTCACTCTCACTTTTTTCACTTTCCCTTTTTCTTCTTCTGTAATCCGGAGAATAATAACACCCGCTTTAGTTTCCACCGTAAATTCTTTTTTATTCACCATTCCCCGCTCAAAAGCAAACTTAGCCAGACAGCGAACTCCATTACCACACATTTCTGCTTCACTACCATCAGAGTTAAAAATCCGCATCCTGAGGTCAGCCACCGAAGAAGATAAAACCAAAATCACTCCGTCTCCTCCCACTCCTCGATGACGGTCACAAGCCTTTAAAGAAAAAGAAGACCAGGAAGAGATTCCTTCAGTCTCCTCTTCAGGGAAAATAACAAAATCGTTACCCAAACCGTGCATTTTTACAAAACGCATTTTTCTCTCCTCAATTTGAGGTAAATTTTATCACATCTATCAATCAATAAGTGAGACCTATAACTTCTTCCAGTCCATAATAAAATCGGGGTTCCTCATAAACTTTTTTAATGGAGCGCATCACTCCCGGCATAAAAGATGACCGGCTCAGAGAATCGTGTCTTATGGTGAGAATCTCTCCTTCTCCTCCCCAGATAACTTCCTGATGAGCTATAAAGCCGGGCAATCTTACACTGTGGATATTCACCGAACCCAAAAGTGCTCCTCGCGCTCCGGATAATATTTCTTCGCTTTTATCAGAAAAAGAGGTACTTTTAATCTCTCCTATCCCCTGAGCAGTCTTTATTGCTGTCCCTGAAGGAGCATCTTTTTTTTGAGAGTGATGATATTCGATTATTTCTGCTCGTTCTAAATATCGAGCAGCAATGCGAGAAAAATACATCATCAATACCGCTCCCAGAGCAAAATTAGGAGCAATTACACAACCTATCCCCCTATCATTGCATGTACGGCGCAGAGTTTCTATTTCTTCGCTACTTAAACCCGTCGTTCCAATCACTAAAGGGATTTTACCATCCAGAAAAAGAGGAAGATTTTCCCGCAGAGCTGCAGCCTGAGTAAAGTCACAGATAACATCAGGTTTTACTTTATTTATCGCCTCAGCTAAATTTTCCTCTATTGTAATTCCCAGAGGTCCCACACCCGATAGCTCTCCTGCATCTTTGCCCACTTCCTGCTTATCGGCCGCTCCCCGTAAAACTATGCCCTCTTCTTTCTGAATAGCTCTTACTATTTCCCTCCCCATTTTACCTGCTGCTCCTACTAAAAAAACCCCAATTTCCTTCATCATCTCTCACCTTCTCGGTTCTCTAAAGGAATAATATCTCTTCTTACTAAATCATGCCAGCTTTCCGGACGCACCACCAATTCCGGCCTCCCCTCCCGGAGGAAAACCACTCCCGGGCGAGGGATAAGATTATAATTGGAAGCCATGGAATAATTATAAGCTCCAGTAGCCTCCACTACTAAAATATCCCCAGGATAAGGAGAGGGAAGTTCAATTTCCTCTATTAAAACGTCCCCCGATTCGCAACATTTACCTACCACCGAAACTTTTTCTTTTTTCCCTACCACTCGATTACCAATCTGAGCTTGATACTTAGCACCGTATAAAATAGGACGGGGGTTATCAGTCATCCCTCCGTCTACAGCTACATATTTCTTCACCCCCGGAATTTCTTTTACACTCCCTACCCGGTAAATAGTGCTACCAGCAGTATTTACCACCGAACGCCCCGGTTCTATATAAAGATGGGGTAAAGGGTAAGAAAACTCATCACATTTTTCCTTTACCTTTTCAGTGATCGCTTTTACATAAGAAGCAAAAGAAGGAAAGCGGCCCTTTTCTTCATCTACATAAGGAACCCCCAACCCTCCTCCTAAATCTAATTCTCGAAACACAAAACCATGTTTTTTTCTAAAATCAACCATAAATTGAAGCATAACTTCTACCGCTTTCAAAAAAGGCTCTATCTGGTCAATTTGTGAGCCAATATGACAGTGGAGGCCCCACACTTCTAAATCTTCCGATTGAATAGCTTTTAATATGGCGTTTTCTACTTCCCCTAAGGGGAAACCAAACTTACTATCAATTTTACCAGTGGTGATATACTGGTGAGTATGAGGGTCAACTCCAGGAATAAGACGAAAAAAAAGGGGGACTTTATAGGAGGCATACAACGGAGCTTCTTCAAGGAGAAAATTTAGCTCGACTTCATTATCTACTACCCACCGTCCCACTCCTCCTCGAAGGACTAAGCACCGCTCTTCTTGAGTTTTATTATTACCGTGAAAGATGATTCGCTCTACTGGAAAATTAGCTGTGGAGGCAAGATAATATTCCCCTCCTGACACCACATCTAACCACCAGCCTTCTTTCTCCATCATAGAGCATAAAGCAGAGCACAAAAAAGCTTTACCTGCATAAGCCAGAGAAAAATGAGGATAGTTATCTCTAAAGCTTTTCTCATATTCCTGCATATTAGAGCGGAGTAAAGCTTCATCATACACGTAAAGAGCAGTTCCCATAGTTTGAGCTAATTCTACTACATCGCATCCGGCAATCTCTAAATGATTACTCTCGTTTATACTTTTATTCCCCAGCATTTCCTTCCTCCCACTTTTTAATTTCTCCAATTCAACTGCTTCAAAGGCACAATCTTTTACTACGGTGTTGATTCTCAAGAAGATAAATTTTTAACTATCAACATTATAAAAACAAGTTAAATTTTTGATATTTTAATAATTAAACTCCCGGGATAGCTCCCAGCCTGGTAGAGACCCGATGCATCAGGTCTCGAAGTTGCCAATAACTTTTAACATATTGCTCATAATAAAAACGATAAATATCTCTATTCTGTCGACGAGGATATATTTGACCTGATATCTGCACCATTTTGAGCGTAGCTTCAGGAATGCTTCCATAAAAACCTACTCCCACTGCAGCATAAATTGCCGTCCCCAAGGTACTGGCCTCCTCTACAGTGGTCAGGTAAATGGGAATATCAGCCACATCAGCATGAATTTGCAACCACAGTTTACTCCTTGCTCCTCCACCACTTGCATATATCTCTTCTACCTGAAAGCCATCCCGAGCCAGAGTCTCTAAAATATGGAATGTCCCGTAAGCCGTGCCTTCATACATGGCTCGCAAAATATGAGCCCGGGTGTGACTCAAAGAAAGCCCCCAGATGGCGCCTCGAGCTAAAGGATCCTGGTAAGGGCTGCGGTTACCCTGGAAATTATCCAATATCACAAGACCATCAGAACCAGGAGGAATTTGAGCCGCTATCCTGTCCATAGCATCAAAAATATTCTCCACTTCTTCTTTTTCTCTGAATTCCTCCTGCAGGAAATTGTCTCTAAACCACTTGATGATGGAACCGGTTGAACTCTGTCCTCCCTCCAAAATCCACATATCAGGTAACACTGCTCCCTGATAAGGTCCCCAGATACCGGGGCTAAAAATAGGACGTTCAGAAAGAGCCAAATGACAGGTAGAAGAGCCAATTACCATAGCTAATCTCTGAGGGTGAACCACATCTAACCCTACCATAGCAGCATAGGCATCTATTCCTCCCTGAATAACAGGAATACCAGGAATAAGTCCCAGGTCAGAAGCTGCCCCTTTAGTTAACTCCCCTGCTCTTCCCCCTACCGGGATTAAATCCCGAGGCCACTTATCCAGTACTTCTTCAAAATTAAGTTCTCGCAAGAGAGAAACTGGCCATCCTCCCTCGGGGGGACAGTAATTCCATTTGCAAATAGCATTATTGAGAGAAGTCACCCAGCGACCGGTAAGTTTAAAAACCACCCAGTTCTGGCATTCCACCAGGTAGTCAGAGTTAGCAAAAACATCAGGTAAATTCTCCTTAAGCCACAGAGCTTTAGGTATCATCCACTCCGGTGATTCACTTCCTCCGGCATAGTGAAGAATAGGGTTATGAGTAGCATTAATTCTTTCTGCCTGTTCAAAAGCCCGGACATCCATCCACATGATAGCCCGGTATTTGGGATTACCAAACTGGTCCACAGGAAGAACAGTACAAGAGCTAGCACTAACACTCAAAGCGGCAATTTCTTCTGGTTGCACTTCTCCCTGTATAACGCAACGGCGAACAGTATCTTGAATCGCTTTCCACCAATCAGCAGGGTCTTGCTCTGCCCATCCCGGACGGGGATGGTGTTCAGGATAAGAATAAAAGGAAAGGGCTACCACATTACCACGGGAATCAAAAATCCCACTTCGTAATCCCTGAGTCCCCACATCAATACCTAAAAAATAAGGGGGTTTAGTATTAGGCATAATCTTCAGACCTCCATAACAAGAAAATTAACTTTATTATGTTAAAATAAAAACATGGTTCTCCCCAAATTTTTAGCTGATTGTATGTTAGGTAAGTTAGCCAGGTGGCTGCGAATTTTGGGATATGATACCAAGTACTTTCGATATCTGGATGACCCCCAAATAGTGGCATTAGCTCGTTTTGAACACCGAACTCTCCTTACTAAAGACCAGGCCTTAGCAAAAAGTGCTTCTGACGTTGCTTGCCTAGTTTCCTCTTCTCGGGTAGAAGAACAAATTCAAGAAGTCCTTAAAACTTTTCGCCTTACTTATCCTACTCCCTTTCCCCGCTGCCCCTATTGTAACGAATTACTTTTCGACCTCTCTCAAGAAGAAGCTAAAAAAGAAGTCCCTCTTTTCGTTTCTCTAACTTTTTTTCAATTCAAAAAATGTCCCCGATGCCACCGAATATATTGGCCAGGAACTCACTGGCAGAGAATAATTCAGACCCTCTCGAGTTCCTGACCTTTATAATTCTACTTATCTAGCAACGCTTCTACCCCAGGCAAAGCTCGTCCTTCCAAAAATTCCAAAGAAGCACCACCACCGGTAGAAATATGAGTAATCTTATCCTCTACTCCTGCCTTTTTAATAGCAGCTATGGTATCTCCACCACCTATTACACTTATAGCGCCACTTTCAGCAATCTTTTTGGCTATGGCCACTGTCCCTCGAGAAAAAGGCTCTACTTCAAAAACCCCGAGAGGTCCATTCCAGAAAATAGTTCGAGCTTCCTGGATGTAGCGACCAAACTTCTCTACCGCTTCCGGACCAATATCAAACCCTGCCATATCAGGAGGGATTTGATTCCATTTTACTACTTTAGTTTCTACTCCTTCTTTAGCGTCCGGAGCCACTACAAAATCTTCCGGAAGTTCCAGACGCACTCCTCTTTCTCGAGCTATTCGCAGAACATCAGAAGCTTCCCCTATCATGGATTCTTCTAAAATAGAGTTACCCACTGCATAGCCTAAAGCTTTAACAAAAGTATAAGCCATCCCACCTCCTAGAAGAAGAACGTCCACCTTTTCCAGGAGTTTCCTAATCACTCCAATTTTAGTTGACACTTTGGCTCCTCCTAAAATAGCCAAAAAGGGTCGTACTGGATTATTGAGCTTCTCTCCCAGAGCTTCCAGCTCTTTTTCCATCAAAAACCCGGCATAAGCGGGCAAAAATTTAGCTACCCCGGCAGTAGAAGCATGAGCCCGGTGAGCAGTCCCAAAAGCATCATTCACATAAATATCAGCTAAGCGAGAAAGAGCCCGAGCAAATTCCTCATCGTTGGCTTCTTCCTGGGGGTAAAAGCGAATATTCTCGAGAAGAAGTACTTCTCCATCTTTTAATTTAGAAACTGCTTCTTCTACTTTTTCTCCTATACAATCATCTACTTTATAAACTTTCTCTCCTAAGAGCTCTTCTAACTTTCGGGCTACAGGGTCCATTCTCAACTCTTCAGCAAATTTCCCCTTAGGACGGCCGAGGTGAGAAACCAGAATAACTTTAGCTCCTCTTTCTTTAAGATACTTTATGGTGGGCAAACTTTCTACAATCCTTGTATCATCGGTGACCTGCCGGTTCTCATCCAGAGGAACATTAAAATCCACTCTCACCAGTACTCTTTTTCCCTTAAGTTCTTCTTGAGGGATATCTCGAATGGTTTTCTTGTTCATCTTTCTGCACCTCCCTTATTTTCTTTCTACAAAATATTGCAAAATTCTATTATGATTTACCACTCCTACAATTTTCCCCCCCTGTATCACAGGTATGAGCTCTAAGTCAGTATCAAGCAATAAATCTATAGCTTCTTCTAACCCCTCATCTGCCTCCAGATAATCAAAATCACTACTCATAAATTCAGAAACTTCTTGAGAGGAAAATTCTTTGATTTTTCCTTTAATAGCAGATATAAAGTTGCCAGTAATAGCTATTTCTTTTTGAGCCGATTCTATAAGCTGTCGGAAAAAAAGGGGAGAAGAAAAATAACCCACGGGTCTTTGTTCTAAATCTACGACAGGTGCTCCACTAACTTTTCTCCGGGCCAGAAATTCTACAACATCAGCAATCAAATCAAAGTCGTTTACCGTGATAACCTCGGGTAACATAATTTCTTCTACCAGCACTTAACTATTCCTCCCTATCAATTTATTTAATCTTTCCTACCATAAATCACTACCAGTAGGTCTTGCGTTCATAGTAATTAGAAGCTATTTTACACCATAAGCAGCCCACAACAAAACCCCCCAGGTGAGCAAACCATGCTGTTCCTCCTAAAGTAGGAGAAAGAAGAGAGGTTAAGCCATAAATCAACTGGAGAAAAATCCAGATCCCCAGAAGTAAAGCCGCCGGAACTCGAACTACATTGAAGAAAAATCCCCAGATTACTGCAACCAGTACTCGAGCAAAAGGGAAAAGTATTAAATACCCACCCATCACTCCACTGATAGCACCACTTGCTCCCACTGTGGGAACGGTAGAAGAAGGAAAAATCAGCGCATGAGAGAGACCTGCCGCAAGACCACAAACCAGATAAAAGAATAAAAAATGAAAATGACCCAGGAAATCTTCCACATTATTACCAAAAATCCAGAAATAGAGCATGTTAGATAGAAGGTGGAAAAGATTACCATGAAGAAACATAGAAGTAAAAATGGTGAGAAAAGGGGGGATAGAAGGGTTTATAAGGCGAGCCTTACCCCATAAAACCGCCGGAACCAACCCAGCCTGAAAGAAAAAAGATTCCAGCTGAGGCCCCAAAAGCAATTCATAAATAAAAAATATCACATTAGCTATAATAATAATTACAGTTACTACGGGAAATTTCCTGGTTGGCAACTCGTCTCTAATCGGTATCATGTTCTAAAAATAGCACAACCTACCCTCCTTAATCAAGAACTTCTTGAAATATCTGGTTAGCTACTAAAATTCCTTTTTTAGAAAGATAAAACCTTTCTGCCTCTTTAATTATAAAACCTTCTTGAAATAAATACTCCAGACACTTTAATTTATTTTCTACTTCCTCCCTTTGGTATCGGGCTAAAAGATATGAGGTTTCTATCCCCTCTTTAGTCCTTAAGTGAAGTATAATATCTTCGGCCAATTTTTGGTAGGGCTCCAGTTTTTCTTGAAAAGTAAGAGGACTTTTTCCCTCTTCTATCCGCTTGAGGTAGTTTTTTAAGCTACTGGTATTTTTTTGTCTTCTCCCTTCTAGATAAGACCACGCTGAAACCCCCACTCCCAGATATTCTCCTTCTCTCCAATAATTGAGATTATGGCGGCACTCTGCTCCCGGTTGAGCAAAGTTAGAAATCTCATAATGCTTGTATCCTTCCCTCTCTAATTTTTCCATCGCCCATTCAAAATAAAGAGCTTCTTCGTCAAGAGAAGGAAAAATCCGGGGGTGATATTTAACAAGTTGATAAAGAGGAACTAGAGGAGAAAGAGTAAGATTATAGATGGAAAGATGAGGCGGATGATAGGCAAGAGCACACTCCACCTCTTTTTGCCACTCCGAGAAACTCTGAAAAGGCAAGCTATAAAGAAGGTCTAAATTCCAGGAGGGATAGCGAGCTTTCTTAATTTGAAGTAAAACATTCTCAATTTGTTCCAAGGAAGAAGCCCGCCCTAAAAAACGCAAAAAACGGGGATTAAAAGATTGTACTCCTACGCTGAGTCTATTTACTCCTGCTTTCCGAAAAGAATTTATTTTCTCTCTGTTCACTGTTTCCGGGTTCACTTCCATGGTTATCTCTATAGAAGATGAGAAAGTAAAGAAACATTGGAGGTAGTTCAGTATTTCCTCTACATCTTCAGGAAGTAGCAAAGAAGGAGTCCCTCCCCCCAGATAAATGGTGGTCAATTCCCTCCCCTGGAGATTTTCCTCTACCACTTTTAAAGCTATTTCTTCAAAAACTGCTTCTTTGTACTTAAGGTGAAAGGACCGGTCTCTTCCCGGGTAGGAGACAAAGTCGCAATAGCGACATCTTTTAACACAAAAAGGGAAATGAAAATAAAGAGATAATTTTTTCATTTCTCGCTTTTCATCACCGCTAAAAAAGCTTCCTGAGGAATTCTAACTTTGCCAATGGCTTTCATCCTCTTTTTGCCTTCTTTTTGTTTTTCCAGGAGTTTCCTCTTTCTGGTTATATCTCCACCATAGCACTTCTGCAGTACATCTTTGCGCAGAGCCGGTATATCTTCCCGGGCAATTATTTTTCCTCCTATGGCTGCTTGCAAAGAAATAGGAAAAAGTTGTCGGGGAATGAGCTCCTTCAACCTGGAAATTAACTCCCTACCCCGGTAATAAGCATTCTCCTCCGGAGAAATAAAAGAAAGGCCATCCACTTTTTCTTGATTAATCAAAATATCCACTCTCACCAATTCTGCCGGACGATATCCTTTAAATTCATAGTCTAAGCTGGCATAACCTCTGCTCACTGCTTTTAAGCGGTCATAAAAATCGAGTAAAATTTCAGCAAGAGGCAGTTCATACCTCAAAAGAACCAGTTGTTCGCTCAAATAAACCATATCTTTAAAAATCCCTCGCCGGGACTGGCAGAGGTCCATCACTCCTCCTAAATACTCCGCTGGGACAGTTATGCTCATCTCCACATAAGGCTCTTCCATCATTTCTATTTCTCCTGGAGAAGGGAAATCTTTGGGAGACTTCACTTCTAACACTGCCCCTTTTTTGGTCAAAATATGGTACACCACATGAGGAGCAGTAGCCACCACTTCTACTCCGAATTCCCGCTCCATTCTTTCCTGGGTTATTTCCATGTGGAGAAGGCCCAGAAATCCACAACGGAAGCCAAAACCCAGAGCCTCCGAAAAATCGGCTTCAAAACTCAAAGCAGCATCATTAAGCTGCAATTTCTCTAAAGCCTCTTTTAATTTAGAATAATCCTCATAGCTCACCGGATAAAAACTGCAGAACACCAGGGGTTTTACTTTTTTGTACCCCGGAATAGGAGAAGGAGCAGGGTAGGAGAAAGAAGTAATGGTATCTCCCACCTGACTATCCTCTAAATGATGAATATTAGCAACTACATAGCCTACTTCTCCGGGACCTAAGCTATCTACTTCTTTCATCTCCGGAGTAAAAACTCCCACCTCTAAAACGGGAAAACTACAGCGAGTGGAAAACATCATGATTTCCATTCCTTTTTTAATTTCTCCCTCTCTTACCCGGATGAAAGGAATAACACCCCGATAAGAATCATAAACTGAATCAAAAATTAACGCCCGGAGAAAAGGAGAATCCCTCTCTTCGGGTGGAGGAATAAATTGAACAATTTTTTCCATTAACTCTTCTACCCCAGTTCCCAGTTTGGCACTAACCAGAGTAAAAGGAAGATGGTCCTCTCCCAGAATAGTTTCTATTTCTCTCATCGCTCTTTCAGGATCAGCAGAGGGAAGGTCAATTTTATTTATTACTGGAAGAATAACAAGACCCTGAGAAATAGCAAGATGAGCATGAGCTAAAGTTTGAGCTTCTACCCCCTGAGAAGCATCCACCACCAGTAAAACTCCTTCACAAGCTGCTAAACTCCGCGAAACTTCATAGCTAAAATCAGCATGCCCAGGAGTATCGATTAAATTCAAAATGTATTTTTCCCTCCTTGGAGGGGAAAAATACTCCACTCTTACTGCCTTTGCTTTGATGGTTATTCCTCTTTCCCGCTCCAGCTCCATGCGGTCTAGAAATTGCTCTCTCATTTTCCCCTTGGGAACTGCCCCGCAAATTTCCAGAATTCTATCAGCCAGGGTCGATTTACCATGGTCGATGTGAGCAATGATACCAAAGTTCCTGATTTTATTTCTATCCATTATCCAGCGTTATTCCTCCTGTTACGAAATAAGTAAACAATTGCCTTACCTTCTTCCATCTGGAAAAGAAAAGTAAGTAAAAGATAAAACCCGCTTACTAAAATTATAATACCAATAAAAGAAAATAAACCCCTTTCTATTCCTCCGGGATAAAACTTCCCCTGGAGAAATTGGCAAAAGAAAGTAAACGAGGCCACTTGAGCTAAAATTTTCCCCATCCATTTACCAGGCAGCAAAGTCCCGATTTTAAGCAATCCCCGGGCGCGGCTTAAACATAAAATAAGTAAAAAAGAATTTAGAAAAGCAGCTAAAGAGCTAGCTAAAGCCAGACCGCCAAAATCCATCCATCGAACCAGGAGAAGGTCTAACCCTACATTAGAAAATACCGAAATTAAACTAACTTTAACTGGAGTTCTGGTATCTCCTCGAGAATAAAAAGCACGGGTGAAGAGAAGATTCAAGGAGAAAAAAGGTAACCCGAGAGTATAAAAAATTAATGCCCGAGCAGTCATAGAAGAAGCTATAAAATCAAATGCTCCTCTTTCATAAACCAGTTTCACAAGCGGAGTAGCAAAAATGACCAGAAAAGCAGCTACGGGTAACATCAAAAATATAATCCATCGCATACCCTGAGCTAAAACATTTTCCCATCCCCTTTCTTCTCCTTTAGAAAATTTTTGAGAAAGAGAAGGTAAAATGGCGACGGAAAGTGCCACCCCAAAGACTCCTAAGGGTAATTCCATCAATCTATCAGCGAAATAAAGGGCAGACACTGCTCCTTCTTGACAGGTAGAAGCAATAATTCTATCCACTATAGTATTGATTTGTGACGCCGCCAGAGAAAAACTAACCGGAAGCATAAGACCGATGACTTTTCGGAAACCTTCATTCTCCCAGAACCTCCAGTCCCAGTGAAGATGGAAACCCGCTCGATAAAGAGGGGGAACTTGAAACAGAAATTGACCAATTCCTCCTAAAATTACTCCCCAGGCTAAAGCATAAGGGCCTAAAAAAGATCTAAAAAACCAGAGAGAGAAAATAGTTCCCAGATTAAATAAAATCGGTGCCACTGCCGACCAACTGAAAATATTAAGAGTATTAAGAAAACCCATGAGCAAGGCAGACCAGGAAACCAGAAGGAGAAAAGGAAACATAATAATGGTAAAGTCAGTAGTTAAAGATATCTTTTCTACCTCACCCCGAAAACCTACCGCTATAATATTCACGAGAAGAGGGGAAAAAATCATTCCCAGAATACAGACCAGGGAAACAATTAAAGTAAAACCGGTAAAAGAAGCGGAAATAAATTCCTGAGAAGATTCTTTTTCCTCTCTATAGCAAGAAAAAACCGGGACTACTGAAGCACTCAACGCTCCTTCAGCAAAAAGTCGACGTAAAAGATTGGGAATGGTGTAAGCAATTAAAAAGGCGTCAGTAACCCAGGTAGCCCCAAAGGAAGAGGAAATTAAAACTTCCCTTAAAAAACCCGAAATTCGGGACAGGAAAGTACCCATTCCCACTACTAAAGTATTTTTTACTAAAGAATGTTCTTCTTTCATGTTTTATCCTGGTAAAGAAGGAAAGAATATTGGCCAGAAAAGAGAGCGGGACAGGAAATATTTTTCTTCGCTATATACTGACCTCTCCCTCTTTGACAAATACTTAATTTTAACCTTCTCCTCTATAGTAGACAACATAAACAAAAGTGGACATCGCTTATTTCTTTGAGCAAAGTATTGTATCAAAAAGCCAATCCAATATAGCCTAACCCATTATTGAATTTTTGTCGAGAGGAATAGGGGAAAGCTTCTACAACAAGAAATACCTCAATTTCTCCCTTTTCTGGATGGATAATTGCTCCATCTTCAAGCTCTCATCGTTGGAAAAGAAAAGACTCTGGAAATTATAAAACTACATTCAGGAATCCTCCCACCAGCAGTGCCAAAGAAACCATAATTGCAGTAGCTTGAAGAAGCCTCTTCCAGCCTAACTCCCGTAATATTATCACAAAAGTAGCTACACAGGGGAAAAACATAGCCAGCGCCACACTGGATATGATCAGTTGTTTTAATGAAAGCTCAAGAGGAATAAGCAGACTCATAGCCAAATCTTTACGCAAAAAGCCTAGAAACAAAGCGAAAACAGCCTCCCCGGGTAATCCTAACCATCGGGAAAGAAAGGGACTGAAAGTTTCAGCCAAGTGGGAAAAAATATTAGTAGTATAAAGAAGATTAATCCCCAGAACTCCTAATAAAACGATGGGAAGAGCATCTTTCAAAAACTCTCGAATTCTCATCCACAACTTGGAAGCTACTGCTTTAGGATAAGGTAAGCGATAAGGAGGAATTTCTATAATTAATGCCGGACGATACCCAGGAACTACGAGTTTGAGAAAAAGAGCGGTAACCATCCAGACCACAAAAAGAACGGAATACACCAAAATCACCGGACCTATCCCGAAGTCACCTAATACCCCCACAATGAGAGCCTGTTGGGCAGCACAGGGGACTGCTACCGATATAAGAGTAGCTACAATAAACCGCTCTGCTTCGCTTTCTAAAACCCGGGTGCCTAAAATCCCCGGGACATTACACCCTAAACCCAGCAAGGTAGGTACAATAGCATACCCATGCAAACCAACTTTGTGGAGAAAGCCATCAAGCAGAACTGCAAGCCGAGGAAGATAACCTATATCTTCTAAGAGACCTAAAATTAGATAAAAAGCTAAAATATAAGGTAGAACTACTGCTACAGGAATGTAAACTCCAGTAGATAACACTCCCAGAGATTGTTCCAGATCAATAACTCCTTCGATTTTCTGACCAATCAAAAGACTTTGAAGAAAAGGAGAAAAGGAAAGTAGCTGGTCTAACTTTTCTAATAAAGGAAGATAAAAACGGTCAAAAAGAGGGTCAAAAACATAATTAATTATTCCCTCACCAATTAGGCGAATCAGAAAAAAAGATCCTACCAAAACTCCTATTCCAATTAATAGTCCTCCCACAGGAGATATAGTAGCCCGGTAAAGAAAATCGACCCACTGTGGTTCTCGATAAGAGAACCGCTGGACTTTCTCCAATAAACTTCCGATTTCTTCCCAGCGCTTTTCATGGTCTTGAGGAATCAATTTGGGAATTTGAGCTCGGTCTAAGGCACGAATCAAATCTTTGATTCCCTCTCCAGTGGTAGCTACTACTGGAATAACAGGCACTCCTAGAGCTTTCTCTAAAGCCTGGCGGTCTATCTCAATCCCTCGTTTTTTAGCCTCATCCCACATATTTAAAACTAAAATCATGGGCTTTCTCTTTTCCAGAAGCTCGAAAGTGAGGTAAAGATTGCGCTCCAGATTAGTAGCATCTACCACATTTATCACTATATCTCCTTCTTCGATCAACTTTTCGGCTATTTTTTCTGCCTCGGCTTCAGCAGAGAGAGCATAAGTACCCGGAGCATCAATTAACTCAAACCACGTCCCGTTTTTCCGAACCGCACTTTTAGAATAATCAACAGTCGTACCGGGATAATTGGAAGAAATGGCATAAACTCCACTTAATTGAGTAAAAATAACACTTTTACCCACATTGGGGTTGCCAGCCAAAACCACTTTTTTTATTGGGTAACTTCTACTATCACCCTTTGAGCCATCCCCCTTCCTAGAGCCAGCTCTTGATTCCCCACTTTGATCACTACCGGACCTTGAGCGGGCAGAGAACTCAATTTTGTTATCTTTCTTCCCGGAAAAATTCCCATGACCCATAATCTATTCACCACCCCTTGTCCACCATCAATCGCTATTACTGTTCCTTCTTGTCCCGGCAACATCTCTACCAAAGACACCTTATTTTTCTCCAACTTTACCACTCTACCTTTCCCCTAGGTATTACAAGCTCAGCACTTCAAGATCCAGAATTTGATTTGCAATCCTCACAGAGTCCGTAAAAATATATTTGATGAGACTGGATTAAAAAACCATGTTTGTTACTTAGTTTTTTCTCTAAGCGATTCAAAAATTCATGTTCTTCTCCTACTAACTCACTATAATCCACTACTTTCCCGCACCGAGTACAAACTAAATGGTGATGATGCTGGCCGGGAGACACTTTGGTCATTTCATAATGTTCTTTACCATCACCAAAATTTACCCGGTGGAGAAGTCCCATTCGGGACAGTAAATCTAGATTACGATAAACCGTAGCTATTCCTGCTTTTTCCTGCTTTTTCTTTAAGAGTATATATACTTCTTCCGCCGAAAGGTGTCTCCCCTCTTCTTCAAAAATTTCTATGATGGCTCTCCGATAGGGGGTAACTCTTTTGTTAAAATAATCAAACTCCTTCTCCCATATTTTCTCCATAACATTGCTCCCCCTGACAATAATTTGATAATGATTATCAATATCATTCTTGTTTCT
>Ga0209508_1001106_pt1 | contig 22266 bp, 24 predicted proteins | sample AD_UKC129_MetaG_FD_184427 | JGI IMG/M metagenome (GOLD analysis project Ga0209508, IMG submission 184427) | Active sludge microbial communities of municipal wastewater-treating anaerobic digesters from Canada - AD_UKC129_MetaG (SPAdes) (version 2) | ecosystem: Engineered > Bioreactor > Anaerobic... | reverse complement strand
CTTGGGGGCTCTTGTAACATAGTCGATATCTGCTACTTGTAGAAGTTCTTTTAGGATGAGCTCCCCGCCCCTGTCACCGTCTACGAAGGCCGTTGCTGTTTTTTTACGGGTTAGTTCTGCAACGGTCTTGGGAATGTTCACCCCTTCGACTGCGATTGCATTTTTTATACCATGTTTTAGGAGGTTTATAACGTCTGATCTTCCTTCCACGACGAGGATAGCGTCTGACGTGGCTACATTGGGGCCTGCTGGCAGTTTCTCATCGCCGTATTCTGTTATTTCATGGACTCTCATGGCCTCTTTCACTTCTTCGATCATCTTAAGACTTTCTGGTGCTACTTCTTCCATCATGCTGGCGTATATTTCCTTTGCACGTTCAACTACCTTTTTTCTTTTCACGGCTCTTACATCTTCAACCTTTGTAACTTGTATGTAGGCTTCGCATGGTCCTACTCTGTTTATGGTCTCTAGTGAGGCTGCTAGTATGGCTGTTTCGACTCTGTCAAGGCTTGATGGTATTATTATTTCTCCTTTTGATTTACCACCCCTTGATGTTATGTTGACTTTGATTCTTCCTATTCTTCCCGTTTTTTGCAATTCTCTAAGGTCTAGGTCGTTGCTTAGTAATCCTTCTGTTTGTCCGAATATTGCACCTACTACATCCGGTTTTTCAACAATCCCGTTAGCGTTAATTTGAGCATGAATAAGATATTTAGTCGTGCTTATCTCCTCTTTTCCCATGATAATCCCCTCTATGAGTTTATTGTGGTTAGTAGATGGAGTTGTATTGGAAAGGGTATGGGGAGATCTCCATCTCCAGTCTTTGTATGTACTTGGGAAGACTTTGTATGTCCTTTATGTACTTTCTTGTCATCCCCATTATCCTCTTGCGAATCTGTAAATTCGGGTAACAGCCTAGGCTCTCTATTTCTCTGCGAAGTCTATTCGCAAGTTGGTTACCCTTCCTATCAAAATCCGTGAGAATTATCACCATTGATGATGATCTGGCAACTGAATCTGCAATTTCAGATAAATTTGATGATGACCCTGAAACTTTTATGAATTCGCCATGTATTCCAAGTTCTTGAAGAGCTTCCTCGTCTCTTTTCCCTTCTATCAGAATTGGTATCCCTTGTTCACTGCAATATCGAAGTTCCTCTAGTTCTTCGTTCAGGCGCTGTAATCTTCCCAGTGTCATGTTAAAACCTTTAATAACCATTAGTATCTATATTATATGATATACTAATATATAAATCTAAAGAATAGGCTAACGTCCATCCCATGGTTGGACTGTAAACTTTAAATACCCCATAGGTTAATAGAGAAAATTTAGGGAAAAGATAATAAATTTTTGGAGGAAAATAAGGTGGCGAAGGGCCTTATTAGGATCGTATTGGATATACTAAAACCCCATGATCCTATAATCCCATATTATGCAATATACCTGAGCGAACTTAAAGGTGTTGAGGGTGTTAATATAACCCTCATGGAAATAGACAAGGAGACAGAGAACGTTAAAGTAACCATACAAGGAAACGACCTAGATTTTGAGGAGATAACAGCAGCCATTGAAAAGTATGGTGGATCAATACACAGTGTAGATGAGGTAGTGGCTGGCAAAGTCATGGTAGAAGAGGTTACAACACCACAGGATTGATCCCATGAAGATAGAGGGTAAAATATCACCCAGGAGATTTCTTGAAAGTTTTAGTGCCACTGGGAAAACCCCCACAATTGGATTTTCAACACCCCAAATCTCTGATGCCCTCCATAAGATTTCCGGTTATAATGGTGCGATACATTCCCTCAGACCATTAAACAAGAGGAAAATCTTCGGACCCGTGATAACGGCAAAGACAAAGGATTATGATTGGGGGACGTCGGTAAAGGCTATTGACCATGCGAGTGAATCAGAGGTTATATTTATAATGGTGGAGGGGGATGATAATGCGGTGTGGGGCGAGTTAACCTCCAAGACGGCTAAGAAAAAGAATATTGCCGGTACGATCATATATGGGGCTTGCAGGGACCTTGATGCTATCAGCAGATTAGATTTTCCTGTTTTTTCAAAGAGGGTTGTTCCAAATGCTGGGAAACCCCTAGCCTTGGGTGAAATCAATATTGAATTGGAATGTGAGGGTGTGAAGGTCAAGCCTGGGGATTATGTTTTTGGTGATGATTCCGGTGTAGTTGTAGTCCCCCAGGAACTCCTAGATATTGTGATGGAGGAAGCTTTAAGGATAAAGGAGAAGGAGTCTGAAATAGACAGGCGAATCGAGGATGGAATCCCACTTTCAAGGATCCTCGGTTTAAAATAACCCCCATGGGATGTTTAGAGGATGGAAGAGGGTCAAGGCATTTTTGATTATATAAAGGAGCATAAAAAGACGATTATTTTATCATTTCTAATTGTTGCGATTCTAGTATTCATCCTAGGTTTATTCGCCGGGTTTAAGGGGATATTATTGGCCTTGGAGCGGACCGATCCGTCTTTTTTGGTTTTGAATTTTTTCTTTGAGGGTATGATCCTTGTTTTGTGGACTTTTCGTTGGCGTTTGATACTTAACCTTGTGGATGAATCCCCTAAGTTTTCTTCGTTATTTCTTATGTTACTTGCGAGTATTTTTGGGAATAATATAACCCCCGGGGCTGCTGGTGGGGAACCCTTGAGGGCTTATCTTCTCTTTGAACTTAGGGGAACCCCCTTTGAGATAGGTTTCGCATCTTCAACTGCTGATAGAGTGTTTGAATTCATACCCTTCGCTATAATATCTTTACTTTCGGCTATTCTCATCATGACATGGGAAGTTTCTATTTGGACCCGTTTTATAGTGAGTTTCCTTATAATATTTACTATAATACTTTTTTCAGTGGTTATCTATGCCGGGGCTAGGCGGGATGTAGCCCAGAGGATAGTTTTGGGTATAATAAGATCATTTTTGCCCTTCATTAGGAATATAACACGTAGAAGATTTGAATTTGGGAATTTGAGGGATAGGATAATCTTTTACGTTAACAGGTTTAGTAGTGGATTCTCAATGGCATTAACTGACAGGAGAGTGTTAGTAATAGGTTTTTTACTTTCCTTGATTATGTGGTTTCTTGATTTAACCCGTATTTATATCTGTTTTCGGGCTATTGGCGTGGAGCCTCCAATAGCTTCGTTGATTATAATTTATACTGTGGGGATTCTAATATCACTTTTACCATTACTTCCGGGTTCTCTTGGGTTGAGGGAGGGTATACTCGTCGCCCTCTTTGCAGTTGCTGGGATATCAGCGGATCATGTGATGGCAGCGAGTGTTATTGATAGGTTGGCCAGTTACATAACCCCAACTTTCTTTGGTTTTCTCGCTGCCGTGTATTATGGGAGAATTATCATAAGAAATCATGAAAGCTGATGAGGGGGCTCTCTTTGATAAGCTTACCATATACAAGCCGAAAAGTTTATATATAACCTCCTTAAGATATAATATATAAAATTTTCGGTTATTATTATGAGGGTGCTTGGGAAAATTTCACACATTTCTAAACGAGGCAACATCATAGCACGTTCAAAGAACACACCACCCTTCAAAGCCAAAGTCTTCACATCCAAAGGACAATTACTCGGTAAAGTCCACGACATCTTCGGCCCGACAAAAATGCCATATATTCTAATAAAACCAATTCGTGCAATAAATTCGAAAAATATTGAGAACCGAGTTGGAGAAAGCTTATATATAGAGAGAGAATGGGGGCGAAAAAAACGAAAAAGGAAAAAATGAAAAAGGAGATTTCAGAGATCGAAAAGGAAACAAGATGCCCAGAATGCGGATCCGAAGACCTTAGAGGAGACTATGAAAGAGCCGAAATAGTATGTGGAAAATGCGGATTAGTCATAGATGACAATCTCCTAGACATGGGCCCAGAATGGAGAGCATTCGACCATGAACAACGCGACAAACGCACAAGAGTAGGAGCACCTCTAACCTACACAATACACGACAAGGGCCTATCAACAATGATAGACTGGAGAAACAAGGACATCTATGGTAGAGACATACCAGCAAGGAACAGAGCTCAATGGTACAGGCTAAGAAAATGGCAGAGAAAAATCAGAATCTCCGGCGCCACAGAGAGAAACTTAGCCTATGCCCTGAGCGAATTAGATCGTGATTCCTCAAACCTTGGACTCCCAAGGAGCGTGAGAGAAGCCGCATCAATGATATATAGAAAAGCGGTTGAAAACAAACTTATAAGAGGTAGAAGCATCGAAGGAGTGGTCGCAGCATCACTTTATGCCGCATGTAGAAGATGCAACGTTCCAAGAACACTCGACGAGATCGCCGAGATTTCAAGAGTAAGCAAAAAAGAAGTCGGCCGAACCTACAGGTTCCTAACACGTGAATTAAATATTAAATTGCCTCCAACATCACCAGTAGACTACGTACCAAGGTTCGCAACAGAACTGGGACTATCAGGGGAAGTCCAATCAAAGGCCATCGAAATAATCGAAAAGGCCATGAAAAAGGGTCTGACATCTGGTAGGGGTCCAACAGGGGTTGCCGCGGCAGCACTTTACATAGCATCAGTGCTCCTCGGTGAAAGGAAAACCCAAAGGGACGTTGCAGAAGTTGCAGGCGTAACTGAGGTAACAATAAGAAACAGATACAAAGAATTGACAGAACAATTAGATATGGGTGTAACCCTATAATTTGACTATGAAAGTTCTTCAATAGTCCTCTTAAGTTCTCTTATGAGGGCAATATTATCCCCGCCCTCATACTCTTCTAAATTTTTCCTGTACACAGGCAGTTTCTCTAGGAATCTTTCGATGGATTTTTTATCCACTTCCTCGTGGAATTCGCCATAGCCTAGTTTTTCAAGGTAAAATGCATTAAGGATTTGTTCAAACTGTCCCTTGACAGGGACACTATAGACTGGTTTTTTAAGGTAGAGTGCCTCGCTTATAAGTGTGAATCCCCCATTAGTAATCACTGCAGCGGCTGATTTAAGGTCTTTGAAGAACTCATCCTCATTAAATTTTCTGAAATATAAGTTACCCTCGGTTTTATCCTTGTCGAAACCGTATATGATAAATTTTCTCTTGATCTTTTTAAGAGTTCTTAATAATCTAATATTGGATTTGCTTGTCTGATAGACGAATATATGATCCCCATAGTATGGTTTCAGATTCATTATTTCCTTTCTTAGGACTGGTGGGAACATAACGACCTTCTCTGGGTCCTTGATCTTGGGGAAGAAATAACTCGTTATAATATAACGTTTCGGTCTTATGATAAATGATCTTATAACAGCCTCGGCCTTCAGCTTATCCTTTCTGTATTTTTTCGGATATTCTATATTGCACTGGGTTATTACATGCATGTTATCCACGCTTATAAGGGGTATCCTTAATATGTTGCTTATGAGACTTGCATAGAATTCAAAATCTGATACTACGACATCTGGCTTGAAATCTCGGGCCATTTTATAAAGTAAGCTCAGGTTTTCTTTAAGGTCTCGTGGGAATGTTTTCATAGCCTTCAAGAATGTTTTAAGGTCTTTAACTTCATTGTTTTCATATACTGTGTTGAAGCCATATATTTCATGGACATTTTCGAATTTTTCCTTGAGGTATTTGTATGCCCGGTCACTTGCGAATATTAATACATCATAATCCTTGACAAGTTCTTCTAGTATCACGCCACTTCTGATCGCATGCCCCATACCCTCTCCACATACTGAGTATAGGATCCTCTTACGTTTTTTTGTGGAATGTCCGAAGGTGTAGTTTAATTCTGAAGCGCTTAACTTTTTACCTAAAAAATCACAGAGCGTGCTCTTGGTGTATTTGAATGCCAGGTTTTTTAATCCCTCTTTTTCAAGTCTTCTTATGGATACTAGTAGTCGAGGTTTTCTCAGGACCTTGAATTTGCTTATTCTCCCTATTCTTTCTATGTAATCTGTATCCTCGCCAAAGTCTAATGATTCATCGAAACCTCCAACTTCCTCGTGGAGTTTTTTACGTGTTAATATGCCACAACAGCCAGCCCCATGGGGTTTTATCGATTCCGTGAGTATCATGAACCTATTCGCGAACTCATGGAGTATCTTATCCCGTCTACTGGTTGATAATGGTATCATCTGGCTTATGGCTACGCCAAGATTTTCACTTTCAAATTCTCTGATGGCCTCTTTAAAATAACCCTCAGTTAGAACAACATCAGCATCAAGGAATAATAAGAGCTCCCCTCGGGCCACTTTAGCGCCATTATTCCTACCCTCAGCCGGCAACCCCCCATCAACGATCTTACAACCGTAAACTTCAGCTATTTCCCTGGTCTTGTCAGTTGAATTAGCATCAGCGACTATGATCTCATAATCCTCGAAATCCTGACTTTTTATGCCTTCAAGAAGCTTTGGAAGATACTCCTCTTCATTATAGGTTGGTATGATTATACTGAGTTTCATCCACATCACCTGAAGAAGGAGTAAAAGTTCCATGTGATGAAGAAACCTTTACACTCACCATTAAGGGCGATTATAAGCCTATCTATTAGTTTGATCTCATTATAGTCTGGTGATAATCTTATTATCATCTTATCATCCACTTTTTCACTTGAAAGTACTTTAAACCCTTCTAAGTGTATATTTTCCTTTGGTTGCAGTAGGGTTACTTCATAGTATTCTGGTGTTGATAACATTAAACCTATTATTATCCTTAGGATTATAAGGGATGCTATGATTATAGAAGGGTTTATAAGGTTCTTTGGGGAGAACGGGACTTTCAAAGCCCTCATACCTAGCATCCCTGAAAGGCCTACCATTGCTGGTGTGGAGAAAAGACCACCATCTATTATGCCTATTATGGTTGTAGTTATCGCGAATATGAGTATCACCTTATGGAAGTCTCGACGGTCTCCCAGGGAGAGAAGACCGAAAACGTAAATGGGGGGTAAGATCATAAGGAGCCAGGGGAGGAGAAACGGTGGAGTATACCCTGTGAGGGAGGATGCAGTATGTATGTGGGTGGGGGCCACTAGGCTTGTGAGGGAACTTAAGGATGCCTTGGGGAGGTGACTGTGTGTCATGCTCGTTGTAGCCGCCGGGTTAAAGGTTACAAATGTTGTATAGGGGTCCACGCCCACCTTAGCCCTTATTAGAAATTCTGCCATGATTATTATGAGGTAGGTTGAAATGGTCAATATTATCGTGATGAGGAGATAAAAATTCTTATCCTTCCCATTCCTAATATAGGGGCTTAGAATTAGCATGCTCCCCATCAAGGAGAAGAATATGATATCCTTTCCCTCTGAGGACCCCATGAGGAATATGTGGGTAAAGGAGGTTATGATAGGGTCTATGATATCACTTATAAGTAATATAACCCCTATTATCATGAATATAAAGCCTGTGATCGTCAAACGGTTCATATTAACACTCTCATCTATTCTTGTGGGGATGATGATAGCACCTCCTCGCAGAACCTATGATGGGGGGATAAGATTTATGAATCATTGAAGAGATATAAATAAGTTGGTGGATTAGATGGTATCCAAGAAATGGGCTGGTCTAATATCCCTCATTTTAGGTATTATCTTCCTCATATCCCCCGTGGGGGGTGTGAAGGCTATTAGCATGTTTTCAGGCATAATCTTGGCCTTGATCGGGTTTTGGATGATTTTAAACGCTTTAAAGGAAAGATATTATAGGAGACTTTCTCTTTTCTGGTTCGTCTTCGCGGTCTTGTTAATCCTTGTAGGAGTCCTGTTAGCATTCCAGGTAATCCTTATAATCGCCTTTGCAGGTTTCTGGTTATATGTTACAGGTTTGCTTTTCATCATAGCCGGTTTTATAGTTGTTTTCTCTGCATGGGATGCCCATGTTACAAGGACTCTTGGGGTTATGGGCATCCTTGTTGGACTAATCTACTTTGTTGTGGGCATCATAGCCCTCAACCCACTATTCATAGGGGTGATTGTAGGAATAATCCTGACTATTTATGGTCTTATCATCCTATTTTCTTAATACTACAAAGAGCCAGACTACAATGAATATCACCAGTACAATATAGAATATGAGTCGTGTTCTCATAACCCTTTGCTGGTTTTTTAAAAGAACCTCTGCACACTTCTTCGAGCATGTTCTCTCATCCAATGGTATGGGGTTCCCACAAACTGGACAATGTCTATGCGGTTCTACCATCATCTGATCCTCCAACTTTCCCATCTATTCCGGGATTACTTTTGTGCCAACCTCCCCCTTTAATGCTCTTATAAGGTTCATAGGATCCTTCCCATTCGCTATTATACTTTTGATATTTGATCTTTTTATAATATGGATCGCCGTCAAGTCAAGGAACTCGTAAGTCCCAGCTTTCCAATCTTTATCCTTGAAAAGGTTAAGCATCTCAGTAGCTGTTATCTCCTTATAGAGGCGGGCATCAGGGTACTTGAGAGGATCTTTATCATAGAATCCATCTACAGAGGTTAAATTGATGAGTATATCAGCATCCACAAATTCTGCGAGTATGGCGCCAACCGCATCTGTACTATGGGCAGGTTCTGTCCCGCCCATGACAAGAATCTTACCCGTTGCAGAATATTCAAGCGCCTCATTAAAATTGTGGGGCACCACCGGATATGCTCTATCCCCAAGGGCTAGTATAAGCATCTTCGCATTAAGGCGTGTGACTTCTATCCCAATATTGTCACATTGAGCCTCGTTGGCGCCAAGTTCCCTTGCCAATCTTATATAATCCCTTGCAGGTTCGCCTCCACCAACGACTATAAAAAGTTCATTGGTTTCCTTTAAGCAATCTAGGACCTTAGCATATTCTTTAAACATGTCTGGATTAAAATTTCTCATGATAATAGAGCCGCCAATCGTGATCACTACTCTCATTATTCCCACCCAGTAAGATGAATTGATTAAATTCAGATAAGTTTTATTCCACAACCTTACTATGACTATGATAAATGAAAGGATATATTTAATAACCTCGCTTTTCTAGGATTTCCCCACTCTCCTGCCAATCAGATAAAAAGGCAAAGGATAAGTGTGCACCCCGAAAAGGTACATTATTCACCAAAGAAAAAATAATCGAGATTGAAATGGAAGTGGTTTACAAAAAGCTTGGAATAAAAATAATAGCTGAGGAAGCCACAGGATTTGATGATAATCCAGAAATTTTGTAGCATATTGGAAAGTGTTCCAGAAGAAATAAAATCAAAGATAGCAAAAGCCATTATAAAGCCAGAATTTTACTTCGCCGCGGATCTTTACAAGGAAGGAAAAAATAACTCTTGGAGAATTCTCAGAGATTTTAGGCTTGTCTTCGGATGATTTCAGCAAAAACTGTTGAATGCAGTTGGAATTAAACTGACATCGTGGATAAAAAAAGTAGATAATAGCTGATGTAAATGCAGGCTATCAAGTTATAATCCTAGAGCAGGAGGTTACAATTGGACATTGGAGAAGAACATAATAGGCTTCCGTTGATGCTAAAATCAGGTCAAAAAAATAAGGTTGAGATTCATTGTTTTTCTTCGTTATAGTCCAATAAAACGAACAAAAAAAAGTAGAATTACAGCCTTTATAAAGCATAAATGATCAGATACTATAGGATGTTTGAGTGGACATTTGAAAGTCTGAGGGTGTTTTTTGTATTGCCGGGGGCGTGGAGCTAAAAACCCCCGACACCGCAAAATTTTGTGTTCGTTGCGAAACACTTTAAAGCCAAAACCAGAAAATAGAATTACTGATATGACACCGGCATCTGGAACCAAAAAGCCTGCTTCTATGGGAGATAAAAAAAATCAGAATGAAAGTCTTGAATGGTGTAAAGCTCACTGCATAGGAATACCACTAATCCTACTCATAGGACTGGTAATTCTAGTGCTAACCTTCTAAAGAATGCAACTAGGAATACTACTATTCCTAGTCATAAAATCAATCCTCCTTAAAGAACCAGACAGAAGGAACATATTCTGGAAAACATATTTCCTTTCAATACCACGTCCTGGAACGTTACATCTAATGGAACCAACGTAAATGTGGAGAAAGATACATAAAATGACCACAGCGTAGGAAATTATATGAGGATACGGCCAACCAAGACCTTAACCAACCTACTAAACCCCCCACTACCTCATTTAATTGAACAACCCTTGAAACAGTAGATCCTACAAATAATACGTCCAATATAACGGTTTTCGATAATAGTTATTCAGAGGATCTTAAAAAGCGTCTAACAAAGGCATACACGTATAACAGGAATATAAGCTACGATAAGTACACCAACGGGAACGTTCACTTTTTGTTGTATATGAAGTATAAGGTTATCCTAATAGGCTCTCCTCTTGAGGACACCCCTGTTGCCGAGGGGATTATAAAGTCTTTGAAATTGAAAAATAATCTCTCTGTAATGACAGGAATAGAAAAAATAGCCCCATCATAGTCTACTTGAAGAGTATTATCTCATCACAATTTGACAAAAAAATCAAGGGCTGGGACTCTACAATCGAAAAGGTCACCCACCCCAATCCCTTTAAAGTTAATGACCACGGTCTTACTTTGAAGAAGCCCTAAAATCGCTTTCAGATGAAGTTCGAAAAATTCTTAGACCTCTAAAGGTTGAAAAAAACCTTAGTAAACAGTCCTGGAGAGACAAAGTTCAAGGATAGCAGACAACAATTTTAGTATTCTCTTGCACGTTTTAATTTCCTATTTTTTAATTTGAACTTTTATGGTTTGTTTTTAATTGTTTTAGGGGGTTTTCATTTGGTCGTCTATCCCCATCAAAATCCGACCGAAGATTTTAATAACAATAAATTACTTTAACCCCTTTTAGCCTATAACCAACCCATGAAAACCTAATAACCACCTACCCCACCAAAATCATCTAAAAACTACTTTAGATTATCTTAGTTTCCTATTTTTTGATTTGGAGATGTCCTGTCAGTCGTCCACCTTTATAAATAAAGTGCATTACCAGGGGTCGACAAATTTATATACCTGAAAGAAGAAACCTCAGAACGAAACAGACAAATTAAAGGAAAAAACCGCCCTGTTAAAATCAGACCAAAATGGGATTGAAACTCGATCTGTTCGCGGCGCTCCTCGTCGGCGGCGTCCGGGTTAAAATCAGACCAAAATGGGATTGAAACTCACGAGAGGGAACGTCCCCTTCTCTAGGGTGTGTCCGGTTAAAATCAGACCAAAATGGGATTGAAACATATTTGAGGTGGGTGAGGTAGTATACCTTGACAAGAGTTAAAATCAGACCAAAATGGGATTGAAACAAACCTTGAAACCCGAGGATGTGATCCCTCCGATCGTGTTAAAATCAGGCCAAAACGGGATTGAAATTCTATTACGATACTGTTTTTTGTTATTTTCACAGAGTTTGGACTAAAATTAACAGGAGAACAGAATCTAAAGGCTTTGAAGTTTTAGCAGAGCCAATTTATATTTGAATGCTTTAAATAATTTAGATTAGAGAGTATTGAGGGGGTTATACTTGAGGCTTAGAATAGAATTCAGATCAGACATAAGACCATTCAGGATTCCATATAATTATAATCATATTTTATCTGCGATTATTTATAGGAGAATAGCTGACCCAGACCTCGCAAGTGAACTCCATTCTGCTAACAACTTTAAATTTTTCACATTTTCCCAGTTGAACATACCACGAAGGAAATCATTTGAAAATTTCCTCCTATCAGAGGATGGTAAATTTTACTTTTTCATATCATCCAAACATAGAGCTCATCAAAAATCTTGTTGAAGGATTTATTGAAAAGCCTGAAATCGATTTTTTGAGAAGAAAAATCCACGTAGACTATGTTGAGTTCCTGGAGCCCCCTAAGATCAAAAGGAATATGAAATTCAAGACGATCTCCCCCATAATTATAAAAACAGTGAAAGAGGATAAAGGAGTCCTTAAACAGTGGAACTTGAACCCAAATGACATCAGATTTTATGAAAACATGCAAAAGAACCTTATAAGGGAGTATAAGGAATTTTATGGGGATTATGATGGTGATGAATACCTCAAAGTCGTCCCTACCCTAGTTCCATCAAGAGAAAAAGAATCATGATACCCAAGGAGGATATTGAAACATACCACAGAGCATATCATATGAAATCACAATCGAGGGAGATCCAAGATTCATAAAATTCGGATACGAGTGCGGGTTTGGTGAAAAAAACAGCATGGGCTTTGGGATGGTGACAAAAGCATGAAAATAAATCTATAGGAGGGGGATCAAAGCACGCGCCTCGAAGATGACATTACTTCACTGACAATACCCCCCACAAAAATGTGGAATAAAAGACCCTCGCAAATTCCCATCATTCTTTAAGGCAAGCTCTAGATCCCCCCATCTGCCACCCTATTTCTCTAGACACCCACCATCAAACAATCCATGTTCCTATGGGATCGTAGCTGACAATTGCCATAAAAAATTTAGAATCCCCACCTTATAGTATATTTGTACCCTGGTCCATAAACGCCTAGCATGCAAAAGAAATCTGAGAAGATTCTACCTAGAAGGTTATATTAGTTGTGATAGTATGTTTATAACAGAGATCATGTCAGAGGAGTGATCTGTTTGGGTAAAGTATCATCAAAGAAACTCTATGAATTTCGGAGGACCTTAGAAGAGCTTGCGAAAAAGAAAGGTAGGGGCACTGAACTCGTATCAGTGTATATACCACCTGATAGGCAGATAAGTGACGTGACTAAGCATATGAGGGAAGAATTAAGTCAAAGTGCTAATATTAAGAGTAAACAGACTAGGAAGAATGTTCAATCAGCAATAGAAGTTATAATGCAACGTTTGAAATTGTTCCCCAAACCACCAGAGAACGGTCTTGTGATGTTCGTTGGTATGATACCCCGTGGAGGACCAGGCACCGAAAAGATGGAAACATACGTTTTCGAACCGCCAGAGCCCATAAAAACCTATATATATCACTGTAATTCTGAATTTTACCTCGAACCCCTAAAGGAGATGCTAGAAGAGAAGGAAATCTATGGTCTAGCTGTTCTAGACCGTAAAGAGGCTACAATAGCACTCTTAAAGGGTAAGCGGATTGAAATCCTGAAAACCCTTACAAGTGGCGTTCCAGGAAAGCACAAGGCTGGAGGCCAGTCACAGCGGAGATTCGACCGCCTGATAGAACTGGCAGCACACGAATTCCTCAAAAGGATAGGAGATCATATGAACGAAGCCTTCCTATCAATACCCGACCTCAAGGGGATTATCATCGGGGGTCCGGGTCATACCAAGGAGGATTTCGTGAAAGGAGATTACCTACACCATGAGATTAAGAAAAAGATTATAACAACAGTTGACACATCCTATACCGGCGAATTCGGGATAAGGGAAGTTATAGACAAATCAATGGATGTTCTAACAGAAATTGATGTGATGAGGGAGAAAAAACTAGTCCAGAGGTTCCTCACCGAACTCATAAATGAAGAAGGACTGGCAGCCTATGGAGAAGAAGAAGTGCGAAATTATCTCCAAATGGGGGCTGTGGAAGTACTTTTATTATCAGAGGATCTCAGAGCAAAAAGAGCCACTTATCAGTGCCCATCCTGTAACTATAAAATGGATATAACCATAAAAAAGGAAGAATATAGGGAATGTCCCAAGTGTAATGATCAAATGAAAATAGTGGACTCCAGGGACCTCATTGACGATCTTGTGGAAATCGCCGAGACAGTAGGCTCCGAAGTGGAGATAATATCAACTGAGACAGAGGAAGGAATCCAACTTCTAAAAGCCTTTGGTGGTATCGGGGCGATCTTAAGGTACAGGCCATAACCCGGAGGATAAACCTCACCAGGGGGAAAGGGAGTGCATGGGATAATCCCCCCCATAGAGGCCTGCTAATAACCAACTTTTTTTTAGGGTTTTAGTCCCTTGGGATCCCCCCTACAATTTTTTTAGGTGGAGTATGCTCAAGTTCACCTTATCCAAGTCTCTTAACCTTTATAAGTGACGTGACAGGAACCCCATCAACCTTTGAAATGCCCTTTTTGTCTATGAGCACCGCCACTACAACTGGTGTTGCCTTCTGACCCTTCAATACCGTTACAGCTTCTTTTATCGTCCTGCCACTTGTTATCACATCATCTACTATGAGCACTCTCTTATTTTTAACCTTTGCAAAATTGCTGCTTATAGCCCCCCTGGCGTCTTTACCCTTCCTATGTTTTATGGGGTGGAAAACCGCTAATGATATGTCCTTTTTCAACTTTGAGACCATCTCATCGGCCATGAGGGTGGCGAATGGGATGCCGCTGATGGCTATTCCAACCACCACATCTATTTCCCCATATTCTAATGCAAGGTCGGCCATGGCAACTGAAACGTGTCTCATCCGAGTGGAGCTTCTGCCAAGGCTCTCCCAGTTTATGGCGAAATCTAATGGAGCTTCTTTTATAGATTTCACACTTGTCTGGAGTGTTAACCATCTCGCAGTGTCTTTTGAAACGTTTAACTCATCTGCGATTTCTCCCGTGGTGAAGCCCCTTTTTCGGAGTTCTTGGGCTTTTTTTATGAGTTTTTCTGTCATTTCACACACCTTTATAGGTCCCCGTTTAATGTTATGGGGCGATGTTCCCTCGCAGATCTTATAGCTGCAAGGGCTGTTCTAAGAGCGTATATTCCATCTTCTCCTGTTATTTCAGGTTCTTCATCATTTATGATTGACATGAGGAAGGATCTGATCTCGTTTTTTAATGGTTCTTCATGTTCTATTTGAACATTCTGGGCGAACTTACCATAAACGTCTATACTCTGATCTATGTAATCTATGTTTATTATCCCATCAGTGCCTGTTATGGCTAGTTTCCTCCTCTTATATGGGGTTAACCAGTTAACCTCTAGCATGCCTGTTATGCCACTTTCAAATTTTGCCATTATCTCTGCATGGTCCTCGAATTGGCATTTTTCGAGTATGCTCCCCATTGTCGCGTAGATTTCCCTTACTGGTTCGTTGAAGAGGTAGTGCATCACATCAAGGTCATGGATTGCAAGGTCTATCGTCACTCCAACATCCTTTATCCTCGGTGGGAATGGTCCAACCCTCTTTGCTGATGCTGATACCACGTCACCGATAACATCATTTTCTATAAGTTCTTTTGCTTTTTTCACTGCTGGGTTGAATCTTTCAACGTGTCCTATGGCGAGTTTCACCCCCTTTTTCCGCGCGCTTTTAACCATATCCTCCGCTTCTTTTAAGGTGAATGCGATGGGCTTTTCTACGAGTACATGTTTTCCGTATTCGATGGCATCCATGGTCACCTGATAGTGGTGTGTTGTTGGCACGCAGATGCTCACGGCTTCTATCTCCGGTATTTTAAGGAGGTTCTCATAATCCAGGTAACCGCGGGCATCATACTTTTTTGAGACCTTTTGCAGTGTTTCCTCCATTATATCAGCTACTGCTATGAGGTTGGCTGTCTTGAGGCGGTGGTAAACTCTTGCATGATTGTAACCCATTGCCCCTACACCAATTACTCCTACATTTACCCTTCTCAAATGTAGTCCTCCATTTCATTCGCGACTCTTTCACCCAATTCTTGGGCTTTGTTGATGGGACCCTCCAATGTTACCTGGGATAATATATCCCCTTCTCTTGATAAAAGGATAGCATATAAGCATAGTTTTCTATTTTGTGCCCGGGCTATCACACCAAGGGGCCATTGACAACCGACTCCTAATTCCTTTAGGACGCTTTTTTCTGCTTTAACTTCCTGTTGTGACCTATAATGGTTCAGTTTTCTTATTAGGTTGAGGTTTGGGTTGTCTTTTCTTGTTATAATTGCTAGGGCTCCTTGGCCGGCGGGTGGGGTTATGTATTTGAGTGGGAATCTCCTCCTGATCTTCTCTTCTAATCCTAGGCGTTTTAGTCCGGCTTCTGCCATTATTGTCGCGTCTATTTTTCCTTCCATGACCTTTCTTATCCTTGTGTCTATGTTCCCACGTAGGGGTTCTAGTTTGAATTCTTTCTTGTAATGTCTGCAGAAGGCTTCTCTTCGGAGGCTGCTGGTGCCTATTCTTGAATTAGGTGGCAGTTCGTCCCAGTCAGCCCTTGATACTAATACTTCGTGGGGTGTTTCCCTTTCTGGTACTGCTGCTATTGTCAGGTCCTCGTCTATTTCTGTTGGAACGTCCTTTAGGCTGTGGACTGCAAGATCCACCCTTTCTTCTAGCACGGCATTGTCTAGTTCCCTTGTGAATATGCCCTTTCTGTCGATTTTATATAATTGTGAATCTTTTATTTTATCGCCACTTGTCTTTATTATAACCTTTTCTATCCTGGTTGGGCTTATCCTTGAAAGTTTGGCTATTATATCATCTGTCTGTTTTAGTGCGAGGCGACTTCCCCTTGTCCCTATCCGCAAGTTGATGATCCCCCCTATCTCTCCTGGATTTTAGAATATTCTGAACGGTAGATTAATATTATATGTTTTCTGGCGGTTGAAAGCGCATATTTAAGCGCATCTTCCCTCTTTTTAATGTAGGGGATTTTCTTTTGGAGTTTTTTTTGGATGTTTTTGCCTAGTTCTCCTGTTAATATAATCTTTCCCGTGAAATCTTCAAGTATGCTGGCGGTTTTGTCTTCATCTATCTCTTCACAGGTAATCCCATAATCTCCACCTAATATTATAATGGGGGTATTGAAATTTTGGGCCATCTTTAGGGTATATTTTATGGCCTCTGAATTTATACCAGGGTTTATCTCTTCTATTATTATCTTCCCATCAACGTGACGCCTAGAACTTCTACCCCTGACGCCTTTAAAGTTCCTGAGACCCTCCCGTATCCTCTTTATACTAATATTAAGGGTTAAGGCGGCTGATACTGCTGCTAATAGGTTGAGGAGGTAGTGTGGGCCCGGGGCGAAACTTTCAACGGTGAATATAGTATTATATTCCCTGTCTGTTATTGTTTTAAGACCGTTTACATGTACTTTTAGGCGGGTTTTTTCAAGGCCATAATCTATGTCTGTAGGATAGATGTTAGCATCTTTTTCTCTTATTGAGAATGTGTTCACGTTTTTAAATTGATTATAGTATTCCTTGTAGGCTGTGTGTTCGCAGCATGTTATTTTGCTTTTGAATATCTGGGATTTGGCCTTGCTCGCCTTTTCTTTTCCCCCTCTGATGGGGTAATCTTCTATTATGTTGGTTAGTATTCCCACGTCTGCGAGGCCTGTTCCCCCAAGGGATGTTTCGAATATGCACGCTTGGTAATCTAGGCCCCTGGCAAGTTCCACCGCTTCTATGATGCTTGCTGGTGTTATGCTGATATTCTCTTTAAGTTTTTTCGTGGATAAAAAAACTCCTAGGCTGCTGAGTATGAGGAGATTTTTTTCTCCCAGGATTTCTTTAAGCATCCATACGACGCTCGTTTTACCTTTAACTCCTGTAACCTCTATTATAGGGGTTTTAGCTAGTTTTTCATCCTTTGATAGGAGGAATTTCACTATTTCATGGTGTGTGTAGTCGACTTTTAGGTTGAGGGGGCAGTGGATTGGTGCTATTATTCTCAGATTATCTGATTCTGGGATTCTGTTAACGAGTTTTATCCCCTCTTCTGTGAGGATTTTTTTATTTTCCTCATTGAGGCTATTGTAGATGTCCCATGCAAATACCTTCCTACAATGTTCTCTGAGTGCGAGTGCTATTGTGACACCACCATGAGTAAGATCCACCACCAGTGCTTCCATTATTATACGACCCTATCACCTTCTGGGGGGTGTCATCATGTGGGGGTCTATGGTCGTCGGATACGATCCCCCCCTACTCCCTAGTGGGTGTTATACCCCCCTCGATTAGTTTTTCTCTAACCTTCTTGTAGAAGTCTTTACTCAACCTTACAAAGTAGGCCTTGTTCTTAGACTTTTGAAAAATCAGTTCTTCCATATAATTTATCTCTTCCTTGAATTGTCCATCAACCACTGCTATGGCCTTTTTACCCTTTTTTAATAATTTTATCCTGATTTTGCTCTCGTCAGATACTACTAGGGGCCTTGCACTTAATTTGAAAGGGCATATTGGGACTATTATGAATGCTTCTACTCTTGGGTCCACAATGGGGCCCCCAGCCGACATGGAGTATGCTGTGGAGCCGCTTGGAGTCGCCACTATTATCCCATCAGCTCTTAACTCCTCAACAACCTCATCATCGACTAATATTTGAATGTGTAACATCTTCGCCGGTTCTCTTGTCATCATAACAACTTCGTTGAGTGCTGATGGCAATCTACCATGATGGTAGACGTCCAATTGTGTTCGCTCCTCTATTATATAATTTCCCTCCAGGACCTCCCTAAGTTCCTGGAATACACTCTTGGGGTCGATCTCTGTTAAAAACCCGACCGTACCCATATTCACTCCGAGTAAGGGTATCCCCTTCCCCTCTATGAAGCTTTGGGTGCGTAGTATTGTCCCATCCCCTCCAATGGTCACGATAATGTCAACGTCCATTTCCTCTAAATCCTTTGCCAGGTCCTTGAATTCCGGGATTTTATCTGCTAGTGAAGTGTCAATGGATACCTCAACACCATTCTCTATTAAAAATTCAATGACCTTCCTTGCTAGTTCAATGGCCCTGGGAATGTCAAGGCGTGCCACCACACCCATACGCATTAGATAACCTCCAATGCTTTCATTATCTCCTGGTGTAATTGCCTGTTCCCAGCTGCTATAAGTGAAGTACGCTCCTTAACATTTAAGAGACCATTGAGGGGATCCCCCCTTTCGGTGGTGACTATACCCCCAGCTTCTTCGACTATTAACTTTGAAGCTGCTATGTCAACCACCCTCAGATTTCCTCGCAAGTCCATGAACGCATCATATGCGCCATTGGCAACATATGAAAGTTCCAATGCCACCGAGCCTAGTATTCTCATCCTACGGATAATACGACATATATTATCGATCTTGGGGAATTTAGTACCATAGATGAAGGCGCCCATTGAAGATTCTTCCAATGATTCCTGTCCGGATGGTTTTATCCTTTCATCATTTAAATATGCTCCATGTCCCCTCATGGCCTCGTAAATGTCATCAGTGGCGAAATTTTTAACAAAACCCATCTTCACATCATTTAATGAAGGTAGAACATCACTGGAATGGTATTCTGCGATTGCAATGGATATGCCATAGAATGGTATGTTCTTGATAGCGTTTGTAGTTCCATCAAGAGGATCCACAACGAATATTATCTGAGGCTCCGAATCTCCTTCTCCTATTTTTAGGTATCCTATCTCTTCGCTGATTAATGTGACCGGTCTCCCAGTATTTTCCAGAACATTTATGGTTTCATCCTCAGCTACAAGGTCTATTAGTTTTGTTGGCGTGCCATCAGCGCCCATTTTTATTATTTCACCCGCTTCTTCTTTACCCACGAGGGGAGCTATGGCCTTTTGCACTTGTTCAGCCATTTTGAGCGCTATACTCCTCCAATAATAAATGTCAGATTTTTTCATTCCCACAACACCCAAGAGGATCCCTCATTATAAGTATACTAGCGCCGCTACTACAGCACCACATTCTTTGACTTTATGGTTTATTTCTTCTACTATTAAGTTCTTTATTTTTTCACCCCTCCTTCTCATCATATATTCAACCATAAAAATGGCATCCTCCCTTACAATCCTAGGATCCTTGTTTATCCCACTATTCTCAGCCACACACCCTATATTATCAGATAATGCAACTGCTATGGCAGCTGATATAAGATCCCCCCTGTTATCTGAGATGCTATGGGAGAGCACACAATTAACTGTTGAACCCACCTCGAAGGATGGTAATCCAACTACCCGTGCACTGGCAGGGATTATACTTGAAACCTTTATAAGGTTCACATCACCGATCCCAGCATCTAGAAGAGCATTATCAAAGGCATTTAACCTGGTAGGCCCTTCACTCCTTCCTGATGTAATTGAAACCTTCATACTCATCACTAACCTAAAATTGTGGGGTAAGTGGTAGGTTTTATATAGGGTTGGTAACACTAATAATATAAAAAAATCCTTTATCAGTTTTTTCATATTATCCTATCTAGGAGGTATAATAAGATGTCAAAGAAGGTAGTGGAAGTCAAAAATTTGAAGGTTGGAAAATACGTGATCATAGATGACGAACCATCAAAGATCATGAACATATCAACATCATCACCAGGAAAACATGGCTCCGCCAAGGCCCGTATAGAGGCTATAGGCATATTCGACAATCAGAAGAGGAGCATAGTAAAACCAGTTGATGCAAAGATAGAAATACCCATAATTGATAAAAGAACGGCCCAAGTATTGGCTATTATGGGTGATGACGTCCAATTAATGGACCTTGAAACCTATGAAACATTTGAGACACCCATCCCCGCAGATTTGAAGGATAAACTCGTTGAAGGGAGCGAGGTAGAATATATCACCACAATGGGTAAAAATAAACTTATGAGAGTTAAATGAAATGTTCCTATACTTGGAGGATTCCTCAAAATTTGCTTTTTCAAGGAGAGAATCCTTTAAAGAATTCTTATCATCCCAAGATGGGGAAGCCTTCGGGATGCTGGGCATCCCCTTCGATTCCACAGCAACCTACATGCCAGGGGCTAGATTCGGCCCCTCAGCCATCAGAGAAGCATCCTACAATTTTGAAGGGTATAATCTAACATTTAACAGGGAGCTTAAGGCTCCCATTTTCGATTTGGGTGATGTTAGCGTCGTGGCAGGAGACTTCAAAGAAACATCAAAGAGGATAATAGACACACTAACCAGACTCCTATCCCATGATCTTAAACCCCTAATACTTGGAGGAGAACATACAATAACCTACCCCATTTTAAAGACCATCCAATCCAGGGACAATCCCACTATTATCCATTTTGATGCCCACATGGACATGAGAGACCATTATAATGGAAAATTCACACATGCAACAGTAATGAGGAGAGTATACGAACTCGAACCTCAGGATATAATCATGATAGGCGTTAGATCCGCGTCCAGAGAAGAAATAGAATTCGTCAAGGAGCATGAGATTGAATATTACACCTCGCAGATGATCCAAGAGAATATAGAAGAGGTGACGAGCAAACTTAGAAGTATCAAAGACCCAGTATATGTAACAGTTGACATGGACGTCCTCGACCCCTCCCACGCCCCAATGGTAGGTAACCCAACCCCATGTGGACTTACACCATTCCATATGGAAAAATTCATTGAAACCATAAGCAGGAAAGATATAATGGGCGTTGATATAGTGGAGGTCACATCCCCAGTGAAGGGTGATCAGACCGGACTCAACGCTGCCAAGATCCTCCATGATCTACTATCCCTAAAATCATAAGAGGTGCACCCACATATGAACACCAGAGAAGTTGAACTTTCAGGTCATATAATTGACAGCCTAATCCTCCCCAAGGTCCTAGATGTGATAATGGATATGGGTGGAGACTTCAAGATACTTGAATTTGAGATCGGTAAAAGGAAGACAGATCCAAGCTATGCTAAAATACTCGTATCTGCTAAAACACCATCCCATTTAAACAAGATACTCGATGAATTAAGCGAGATAGGCGCATCAATAGCAGAGATAAAAGAAGTGGAACTCCGAGCAGCTGAAAAAGATAAAGTATTACCTGCTGGTTTTTACTCCACAACAAACCATCCCACCTTCATCTTCTATGAAGGAGAATGGAGACCAGTCCAGGACATTGAAATGGACTGTATGATAGTAGTAGACCCCAAGACAAAAACCGCAAAATGTAAACCAATAGGGGAAATAAAAAAAGGAGACCTAGTAGTCGTTGGAAGAGAAGGTATAAGAGTATCCCCACCAGAGAGGCCACGTGGCAAAAAGGGGATCTTTGAATTCATGGGGAGCGCCGTATCATCTGAAAAACCCCTCATCGCCACCATCAAGAGGATAGCATCCGAGATAACAAAAGTGAAAAATAATAAGGGTAAAATCGCCCTCGTAGCGGGACCGGCTGTAGTGCACACAGGATCGGCCCCCATAGTCGCCGAGATGATACGTGAAGGTTTTATTGACGTACTATTCGCAGGTAATGCCCTTGCAACCCACGATATCGAAAACGCCCTCTATGGCACATCCCTAGGCATCTGCGTCAAAACCGGCGAATCAGTAAGCAGAGGCCACCATCATCATATTTATGCCATAAACGAGATTAACAGGGCAGGTTCCATAAAGGCAGCAGTCAAAAAGGGCATACTAAAAGAGGGTATAAT
>Ga0209508_1001072_pt1 | contig 22932 bp, 38 predicted proteins | sample AD_UKC129_MetaG_FD_184427 | JGI IMG/M metagenome (GOLD analysis project Ga0209508, IMG submission 184427) | Active sludge microbial communities of municipal wastewater-treating anaerobic digesters from Canada - AD_UKC129_MetaG (SPAdes) (version 2) | ecosystem: Engineered > Bioreactor > Anaerobic... | reverse complement strand
CCGGCAAATTCAAATTCAAAGAACTTTATCTGGCTGATATTCCCCTTCATACCAAACTTTATCGCCGCATGATCTCCAGAACCTCCCCTTGTGCCAACATACCATTCCCCTTCTCCACAGAGTTTAACAAACTCTTCCGGAGATATATTGAGCTGGTTGACCAGGGTGATAGCTTCTGCAGATGCCACAACCATACTGGATGAAGAACTTAAACCAGAACCTATGGGTATATCTCCAAGGACCACAGCATTCATCCCTAGAATCTTTATATCTCTAAATCGTTCCTGTATCTTTAATGCGGATGCCTTTACATAGTTTGCCCAGTCGCCCGAATTCTTATTTAATTCTTCTTTAAGACCATCACTGTTTATAGCATTAATCCAGCTAGACCAGTCAAGTTTTGACATCTCTTTAGATATAGAAAATTCTCTGGGGGGAAACTTATCCTCCTGTATATTGTAGAGGTTTATTATATCATCTTTTCTGGGTTCAACTACCATTATTATCTCTTTATCTATAGCTATGATATTTACTGCTCCTCCCCTGTGGTCTATATGACGTCCCATAATATTCAGTCTGCCGGGAGACCTTATTATGGATACATATCTATCGGGTCCAAATCTCTTTCTGAACTCATCCAGAACCTTAAGATACATATTTATCTTTTTATCTATTATGGATGTGTCATCTCTATATATATCAGCAAGGAGCTTTAACAGATTACGGTCTTTTCTGGTAAAGATTTCTATCCACTCTGATACCATCTTATAGTTGGCAGGATTCCTGAGATTTCCATTCAATTCCTTCAGTTTTATTTTTTGAAAATACATCTCTATCTCCAGTAACTCCTGAGGGGTATTGAAACTGAGAATCTTATCCTTATCTGTTATTAGAAAGGTGTCTATCTTTGCACCAGCTTTAGACAATATGTTTACTATATCTGTAATATACTCTTCCTGCTGTGCATTATTACTTTTTATCTCCTTTAGTGCGCTGTAGAGTAATGGTGCTTTTATAAAATAAAGAGACTGATTTGTCTCATCAGATTTCTCTACCAGAGTTAAGATATCTTCTCTTCCCTGCTTTTTTAGAAGTTCTATATCTTTGGCTTCCACTATACTTACTATTCTGCCAGTATCATCTCTTATCACTCTGCCAAACTCACCACCACTGGATGTGCCTGTAGCAAAGAGAAGGTCATAATCACCTGATTCAAAAGTTTCTCTCATCTCTACAAGCAGATTTCCATCCACCAGTTTATCGCCAGCGGAGATAAATATATCTCCATTAAATCCGACAGACTCCAGATATCTGCAGGCACATTTAACTGCGTTTCCAGTGCCAAGAGGCTGTTCCTGATAGATAAAGTTTATATCACTGAATCTCTCGTTTACTACAGAGATTACATCTTCGTATCTATAACCAACCACAACGATTATATCCTGAAAACCACAGTGCTTATAAGTTTCTATGATTCTGGTTATAACAGGGATACCTGCTATAGGATAGCATACCTTGTTTCTGCCAGGGTCCCCCATCCTCTTCCCTTTTCCTGCAGCAAGAATTATAGCAATCCTCTTAGAATTGGCTATATCAGTTTTTATTATTGGAAAATCCAAAAGTCACCACCTCCATATGTCTTCTTCTTTCATATCTCTATTCCTTCTCTTTCTATATCAAGAGCTATTCTTCGTTCCCTGTTTTTAAGATGCTCAAACTCTTCTTTTGAAATAATAAAAGTAGAAAGAGGAGTCAGATATTCAAGTTCCAGAGCAGTCACCACATCAAGTATTTGATCCTTAAGCTCTCTCGTTAGACCTTCAACTATGATAGCCACATCAGTATCGGAATCACTATCATAATCTCCTCGTGCTTTAGACCCATAGAGGATTATAGAAAAAGGTCTGGAACCCAGTAGTTCTTTCAGTTTAACCTTGAGCTCAGTAAGAACTGGTATCTCCTTAATATTCGTGTCTAAAAAGATCTTATTCTTCACTTCTAGCCCTTTCTGTCAACCCTGAACAATCTTAAATAGTCTTTTACACCTTGCCATACGACCTTCAGTATGGTATTTTTCAATAAATCTAAGAGTTACCTCAAAGTCACAAAAATTAGAGATTACCCGGGATTCAAATTTTATTCTAAATTCAGGGTCACCATCATATATAAGTCTACCAGTTTTCAGAACATTGTGCTGGAAAATAAGCCCCTGACTGTTAAGCTCAACCAGATCAATTTCTCCTGATCTCAATATCTTTTCAATTCTATAGGAAAGATAATCTTCTTCATGGATCAATTCTCTTCCCTTTGGAGCGTTGTCCTTAATAAGTATTGCTATATCTATATCACTCATAGGAGTCGTCTTGCCTTTTACCTGTGAACCAAAAAGGTATGCTGCCGCTATATATGGATATTCCATAAAGATAGGCTTCAGGACTTCAGAAATCTTCTCGATTTCTATACTTGAACCATTCACGCTCATAATTGTAGTTTCTCTGATTCCCCCTTAATTATTTTATAATCTTTCAGTTTCATTGATAATTATATCATAAGCTTTGTTACATTCCCATCTTCTAACTTATACTTATCAGGAATTTCTTCCCTGCTGAATAGTAATTAATTCTATATCCTCGAAGTTTTCAAAATCCTTTACATTTATAGTAAATAATTTGGTAATTGTATTATCGAACATTGTAGCAACAATATTGGCATCATGAATTCTTTTCCCTTTTATTTCATATTTTCTAATTAACCCCAAAAGAATCTTTGTGACTCCTTCTATCTCATCTGCTATTCGAAAAATATCTTCAAACTTTTCTATGTCTGAAGAACCTTCTTCTGAAGATAGAGGTTTCTCTACCATTCCAGGTCTGGTTACAATAACTGCATATTCTCTTAATACCTGTCTAGAAATCCACAATTCATATTTTCCTACCAGATCTTTAAACTTCTCTACAATTTTACCGTAAAAAGGTGAATCCTTATTAACTAGATACACTAAAATATTCGTGTCTAAAAAGATCTTATCTTTCATTATTCACTAGTTATAAATTTCTTCTCTACTAAGATTACCTGAAACTTTTCCTAATGTATGTTCTGGTAGTTTAGATAAGATATCATTAACATTATTTAGAGGAAGACCAGCTCTTCTTTTCTTTAAAGTTCTTGGTTTTATTCCCTTTCTCTTACCATGTTCCGTTTTCTCTTTTAACCTTTTTGTTACTGCCATCTTTAATCTCCCTTCTATCAAGACTTAAAGGTCTATCTAAAATAATCTAATGTAAGTTTAGCATATTAGCATCAAGGATTTCTATCCCTATAATTTTGCCATCTTTATCATAATCTACATCTGAAGAATAACTTATCCTCATGTTCTTTCTCCTGCTTCTCAATATGCTTACTCCATATCCAGATCACATAGCATCAACCTTTCCCCTATTACTTTATACTTCTTTCCACACGCTTTGCAGATTGCTATATTATTATCATCAAATTCAAGCCTTACTCCACACTCACACACCCAGCCAATCTGCCTTGCAGGAACCCCAACTACAAGGGCATATGGATGGACATCTTTTGTAACCACCGCTCCTGCACCTATAAAGGCATACTCTCCTATTGTTACTCCACAAACTATGGTAGCATTAGCCCCTATAGTAGCACCTCTTTTAACCAGAGTCTTTCTGAATTCGTGTTTTCTCTCTATAAATGCCCTTGGGTTTATTACATTTGTAAAGACCATAGATGGTCCACAGAAGACATCATCTTCAATCTCTACCCCATTATATACACTTACATTGTTTTGGATTTTTACATTATTTCCTATCTTTACAGCAGGTCCAACCATTACATTTTGACCCAGCACACAATTCTGTCCAATCTTACTTCCTTTTAATATATGGCAGAAATGCCAGATCTTTGTTCCTTCACCTATCTCCACATCTTCATCTATATAGGAGCTTTCATGAACAAAATAGTTTTCATCTGACATTGCTTTGACACCTCTCAATCTGCTTTAAGTCTTATGAATTTATCATAACTCTTTTGCATAACTTAAAACTTCCCTTATAAACATATTATTTGATTCTGATAATCTTTCTATCTCTTCATCAGTGTATACCAGTATATTTACATCCAGAGGAATCTCTCTAAAAAATTCTATGAACTTTTCACTTCTATACAGGAAAGATAAATCTATGTCTTTGACTATTATTAAAATATCTAAGTCACTTGAAGGGGTATAATTACCCTTTGCAAAAGAGCCAAAGAGTAAAACCTTTTCTACATCAGGAATATTTTTTTTGATATTACCTGCTATTTCCTTTAGTTTATTTATGAGTAGATCATATTCTATTGAGATTATCTTCACAGAATCTAAGGATTTCTCCCGAAGCATCCAATGCCTCCCTTGCTATATGTTCATCAAAAAACTGAAAAGGACTGCCATCAGGAAAACCATTGGGATATCTGCTTTCTTTATAATATCTGTCAAGAATCCTTGCAGAATGCATCATCTCTTCTGGTATACCTAATTCTTCTTTTAAGCCCTCCAGCATTTTTACAATTGAATGTCCAAAGATTAACTTATTCATCCTATAATATAATGCTTTTACAGCCTTTTCAGCTGCCTGTTGAGCTGTAAAACTGCACCACTCATAATATGAATATTCAAAGTCAAGCTTCGCTTTTTCATAATCTCTCTTTGCCTGATTTAACCAATCTAAACTTCTATCCGCCATTTTATAATCTTTCCACCCTCTTGTCTATTTCAATCCCTCTTCTCCGCAGGGCATTCCTCGTATCTACAATTCTTTTTGCATTCTTAAAGATGAGGGAGTAATCAATATTATCGTGGTCGGTAATTATGAGGGTACAATCCGAGTCCTTCACTTTTTCTTCAGAAAAACTACAGGACTTGTAAAGTTTTTCTTCGATTTTAATCTCTTTTATATACGGGTCATAATACTCTACTTCTCCACCCAGCCTCTCAAGCTCCGGGATAATCTTTAAGGCTGGAGACTCTCTGGGGTCTGCAATATTGGGCTTGTAAGCAATACCAATAACAAGAATCTTTGAGCCATTTACAGCCTTTTTATCTTTGTTTAACCCTTCCATAACAAGCTGGACTATATACTTTGGCATATTATCGTTTATCTCTCCTGCAAGCTCTATGAATCTTACATCAAAATCATACTCCTTAGCCTTCCAGGAGAGATAGAATGGGTCTATTGGAATACAATTGTGAACATATACTCCCTTCCCTACCGCAAAAGTATGGGTATCAGCAACTTCGAGGGAATATACAGGCACGTTATTCCCTTCCTCGATTTCTATTTTTTTAACTTCAGCAGAAGAAATACTGGCGGTATCTGATACCGGTAATATATCTCCAATCTTCAGATCTTCTGCTTCTACCGCTTCTAACCTATCCCCAACTATCTTTAACATTGGATGCTTATCGGTCACTGTTAAAGTTCTATTATCATTCGTAGTAATTTTTATAAGTTTACCACTATAATTTCTTTTAAATAGATGGGTGATTGGCTTTAAAGACTGTTCTCGAATAGATGGGTCTATGGAATTTATAAAAAGATTTTCAGGGCTGATATACTCTAAATCTCCAAATCTGAAAACATCATTATCTTTTGTTTCTTTTTCAAAGAGTTCTTTTAAAGATAATACATATGACCTATCGCAATTCTTTACCAGAACCATCTCTTCACCAATTATACAATGTCCACCCAATCCTGGTCCTGGATAGAATGGCATAAAACCGTATGGTTTTGTTGATGCTCCAGATATCACTTCCCATATATCTATATCCATCCTCTGACAGAGAAGCGCCAGCTCATTTACAAAAGAGATGTTTACCAGTCTGAATATATTCTCCAGAAGTTTAGTCATCTCTGCTACCTTTGGGGAAGAAACAGGATAGACCTTATCTGTAATATGGGAGTATAGTTTTCCTGCAAACTCTGTGGATTCTTGATTTATACCTCCTACAACCTTTGGAATATCCTTTGTGGTAAACTTTTTATTTCCTGGATCTACCCTTTCAGGGGAAAATGCTAGATAAAAGTCAACACCAGCTTTTAGCCCGCTCTTTTCTAGAATAGGAAGCACAACCTCTTCGGTGGTCCCAGGATATGTTGTACTTTCAAGGATGATTAGTTGCCCTCTCTTTAAAAACTTAGATATCTCATTAGTAACGTTTACTATATATGATATATCCGGTTCTTTATGGAGTGTTAAAGGAGTAGGAACACATATAACTATACTGTTTGAATCTTTAACAGGATAGAACTCTGTGAATGCAGTTAGACCTCCAGATAAAACAGCCCCCTTAAGCTCTTTACTATCAACATCCTCTATATAGGATTCTCCTCTGTTAACCTTCTCTACCTTATCTGGATTCTGCTCGATACCAAAGACCTTTAATCCTGCTTTTGCAAATTCTAGTGCAAGAGGAAGTCCTACATAACCGAGTCCTACCACTGATACCGGACCAAGACTCATTATATCTTCACTCTCCTTAGAGAACTACGCCAAAATCGTAAGAATAGTAGACCTTGATACCTTTACTGTTTGCAAATTCTTCCACCTCTGGTTCTGTCATATAAGTGACCATTACAGGGAAGATTTCCAGATCTATAACTTCTTTTATATCTTTTAATCTATCGATAAAATCTTCTATATGCCTTGCAGAAAGGTTTGCCTTTGCCTCGCCTACAATGTAGATTTCTTTTCCGTCCTTTTCGCCTTTGCCTAGGATGTTTATCTCTAGTCTTTCCCCCTTTTTATTCTTTATATATCCCCTCAGAAGTCTCTCTTTTACCTCTATGTTAAAATCTCTCTTAAGGAGTTGGGGTAAGGATAGATAAGCTCTATCCTCCAGCTGAAAACCTACCGCATGAGCAATACCACCCACCTGTTTCTGTAAATCTTTAACCACAAGGGTGAGCTCTCTCAGAGATTCATCTGTTTTCTTCTGAGCTTCCGCAAGCTCTCTAACCCTTTCTTCTGTTTTCTTCTGAGCCTCCGCAAGCTCTCCCACAATCTTTTCAAGCCTATCTAGTCTCTCCTCTGACCTTCTCTGAGCTTCCGCAAGCTCTCCTACAGTCTTTTCAAGCCTATCTAGTCTTCCTTCTGACCTTCTCTGAGCTTCCGCAAGCTCTCCAACAGTCTTTTCAAGTCTATCTAGTTTTCCTTCTGTCCTCTTTTGTGCTTCCGTAAGCTCTTTAACCGCAGATTTTAAATCTAAGATCTCTTCATGTATCGGAAGTTTAGTATCTATTTCTTGTCTGGCTGTTTCTCTTGCTATACGGATTATCTGTTCTACGTCTTCTCCACTTAAAGCAGGCATAAAAGAATCCTCCCTTCTTAAATACTAAAAGGGGTGAGCAGGCAGTAAGCCGAGTTCTGTTTTAGATAACCATACATCTGGGACAACTGTTACCAGTTGCCTCTAGCGACCAACCCGAGGATAATAACGGGCAGGGCAACCCTCTCCTCCTATTAGGTCTTGCTCCAGGTGGGGTTTACCAAGCCAGGAGGTCACCCTCCTGCTGGTGAGCTCTTACCTCGCCTTTTCACCCTTACCTGCTCCAGGCAGGCGGTATATTTTCTGTGGCACTTTCCTGGCGTCACCGCCACTGGGTGTTACCCAGCACCTTGCCCTGAGGAGCTCGGACTTTCCTCAGAGGGACAAATCCCCCCGCGGTTATCCACCTGCTCACCCCTAGTAATATTATATCATCCTTTTTCTTAAGGCAAGGGATATAAGTGCAATAGCTCCACCAAGCTCAATGAGAGCTATCAAAATTTCTGTCGGGGTGAACCCTATTCTTGCTATAGCCAGCGGGATATTCTGGAAGATAAAGAGGATTAAGAGCTCTATCCCTGTGACGAAAAGAAATCTGTTTATAAGACTATCATTCTTTACACCTTCTCTGTAGTACGCCTCTACATAGATCACCATCGCCAGCCACAGTATAGCTAAACCGACAAAGAGGAACTTGTCAATGGCATTCCCAACCCATCTATTTGTAATGATAAATGCCATTATTTTTAGATAGAACTCCCTGCCAGCCAGAAATAATAAAAATGTTATTCCTACTGTTATAAACCAAAATATATAACTCAATACATACGCCAGATTCTTCTTCATACTCTTTATTTTACCACAAATATAGCTAATATTCTATATTATACAGGTAAAGACCACCAGGAGGAGCGGTCCCCTTTATCAGCCCTCTTCTTTTTGCTTCAAGTATAGAGATAACCTCTTCTCTACCTGTAATCCCATAACCTGCATCCACGATTACCCTCACTATAAGTCTGACCATTCCCCTTAGAAATCCATTCGCCTTTACATAAAATATTATAAACGGGTCTCTGTTTATAAGAGAGATATCGTACACCTCTCTTACGGTTCCCTCTCCATTAGATCTGGAAAAGCTGGTAAAATCTTTTTGACCTTTAAATATATCCAGTATATCCAGCATCCGTTTTATGTCTGGCTTTTCTTCCAGATACCAGGCATAGTTTCTTAAGAAAGGTGATGGATAAGATGATGTATAGAGAAGATATATGTAACTTCTCGATTTAGCTGAAAATCTGGAATGAAAATCCAATGGAACCTCTCTGGCATCTTTGGCTACTATGGAATCTGGCAGGAGACTGTTAAGAGCTATGGTAATTTTATCCACTGGAATCCTAGAGTTTGTCTTGAAATTTACAACCTGATTTATAGCATGAACACCAGCATCTGTTCTTCCTGATCCGACTACTTCTATGTCCTCTTTAGTAATCTTTGACAGTGCCATTTCTAACTCACCCTGAATAGTACGAGCATTGGGCTGTATCTGAAAGCCAAAAAATGATGAACCATCATAGGCTATAATAAGCCTTATGTTCCTCATATAAGGATTGATATAATAGCTATCACTATGGAAATGGATAGTATAAGAAAGTCTAAAGAGGATAGTACATATTCTTTCATCCTGGTTCTCCCCTCTCCTCCCCTGTAACATCTTACCTCCATAGCTAAAGCCAGGTCATCTGCCCTTTTAAATGTGTTTACAAAGAGTGGAACAAGAATGGGAATAAGGTTTTTGGCTCTGTTAATTATAGAGCCACTTTCTATATCTGCTCCCCTGGCTACCTGAGCCTTTATTATCCTGTTTGTCTCCTCCACAAGTACAGGTATAAACCTCAGGGCTATACTCATCATCATAGCCATCTCATGAGCCGGAAAACCAATCCTCTTTAAGGGGGACATCAGAGACTCCATAGCATCTGTAAGTTCTAATGGTGAACAGGTAAGGGTGAGCAGTGTACTGAAGCTTATAAGGAGCATAAATCTTACAACCATTAACAAGCCGTTTCTTAAACCCTCAGCTGTTCCCTTTAATATCCACCACTGGAATATTACTGTCCCCTGAGTTGTAAAAAGGTGGAGAAAAAAGGTAAGGAGGATAAAAAAGATAAGTGGCTTTAGACCACGGAATATGTATAGAGGTGGAACTTTAGAAGAGACTATTAAAAACAACAAAAAGCAGGCTAAAAATATGTAGCCTATAAAATCCTTAATTATAAAGATTGTGATTATATTTATCAGTGTGATGATAAGTTTGATCCTGGGGTCTAATCTATGGATAAATGAGTCAAGCGGTAGGTATTGTCCGAAGCTTATCTCTATTGCCAAGAGACTTCCTCCATTTTACTATTACTTTAGCCGCCTCTTCCATATCCAGAATATTATATGGGATATCCGCTCCCCTTTTATAGAGGTTATACAGAAGCTCAACAAGCTGTGGAACACCCAGAGATATATCTATAAGTTTTTCTACATCTTTAAATATCTCTTTGGGTGGTCCATCCATTATTATCTTCCCTTCAGAGAGTACTATGATACGATTGGCATATCTAGAGATTTCACTCAGGTCATGGGAAACGATTATTACTGTGAGAGATTCTTTTTTATTCAGGCTATCTATCTCCCGGAGTAACTCCCTCCGTCCCTGCGGGTCAAGATTTGCCAAGGGTTCATCCAGAACAAAGACCTCTGGCTCCATAGCCAGAATACTTGCTATGGCAATCCTCCTCATCTCTCCACCACTTAATAAAAAGGGAGACTTATCCAGCGGTAAATAGTCTATACCCAGTTTTTTAGTTACGCTCTCTATCCTCTCCTCAATCTCATCCTCTGAGTAACCATAATTTCTAAGACCGAAGGCGAGTTCATCGTAGATGGTTTCAGAAAAAATCTGGGTCTCAGGATACTGAAACACCATACCAACTTTTTTTCTGATTGATTTTAAATCAGATGTCCTGGAGATATCCACCCCATCCACTATAACTTCTCCCTTTGCAGGCTTCAACAATCCATTGAAATGCTGTATCAGGGTGGACTTGCCAGAACCAGTTGGTCCTATAATAGATATAAACTCCCCTCTCTCAATTCTCAGATTGACACCCATTAAAGCCCAGTAGGCAAGAGGAGAATCCGGATTATACTGATACCAGACATCATTCATTTCAATTAAAGAGGACATTTACCATCTCCTCAATAGTCAATGGCGTTTCGTTGAAGTCTATCCCCAATCTCTTTAGCTTTAAAGACAGGGCAGGAATCTCAGGAATCTCAAGACCTATCCTGGTCAGGGTTTCTTCGTCGGTAAGGATTTCTCTGGCAGAACCCTCCTTAAACACCTCACCTTTATAGAGCAGCAGTATCTTATCTGCATAGACAAGTTCTTCCAGATGATGTGTTATGTAAATGATTCCTACCCCCTCCTCCTTCAGCTGGAGCACAGTTGACAATACTTCTTTTCTGCCTACAGGGTCCAGCATTGAAGTGGGCTCATCCAGAACAATATATTCGGGTCTCATAGCCAGTATACCGGCTATGGCAACTCGCTGTTTCTGACCACCGGAAAGACTGGAAACCGGTCTCTTCCTCTCGTTGATAAGACCCACTCTCTCCAGTGCATACTGAACTCTTTCCCTTATTATAGCAGGAGGTATACCCAGGTTTTCAGGACCAAAAGCCACGTCCTCTTCAACTATGCTTGCCACAAGTTGATTATCTGGATTCTGAAATACTAAACCAACAGTCTGTCTGACAATCCACTGCTTCGATGTATCTTTTACTGATATCCCATCAACCACAACCTCCCCTTTGACCGGTGAGAAAATTCCATTAAGACATCTGGCAAGGGTAGACTTTCCGGAGCCATTTGGACCCGCTATGCCTATAAATTCCCCTCTGTCAATCTGAAAATTTACATCTCTCAGTACTGAGATTCCCTCATAGTCAAAGGAGAGGTTTTTTACCTCAATTGACATTATTTTATAAGGGCAATTTTTACCAGGGGAGCTCCATCCCCCTGTCTTACCCCTAACTTGTAGACATGAAAATGTCCGCTCTCTTTTCTAAAGAGATCGGTAGAAGAAAAAATCTTACTTGCCACTTCCTTTTCATATATAATTCCAGATACTCTTCTTATAGCGTTAATATCCTGTTTCCTGGCAATAGAAATTACCTTTTCAGCTACAGGAATAAGTTCTTTTGCCTTTGCTTCAGTGGTAATAACACTTTCATATTTGAATAGAGACGTTAACAGGTTTCTCATTAATGCATTCTTCTCAGAAGAAAAACGCCCTAATCTTCTACCCTTTTTACGATGACGCATCTTTATTTCACCCCTTCTTCCTGCTTTAGGATGTATCCAGCGTTTCGAAGTTTTTCCTCTATCTCTAAAAGCATCTTATCCCCTATATTTTTTATACTTTTTATTTCTTTGGGTGTCTTCTCTATAAGAGACTCTACTGTATGAATTCCCCCTCTTTTCAGCAGGTTTACAATCCTCAAAGAAAGCCCCAGAGATTCTATTGGGGTCCCTGATTCCTGGGTAACAGGTGATATCTCCACAGGAGTCTCTTCAGGGATATGGGCAGCCAGGTCTTCTCTGAAGATAAGATGCTGAAGCTCACTCTCTAGAAGTCTGGTCAGATTGTCATAGCTATCCTTTAATATCCTGGAAGCGCTCAATAAAGACTCTGCCGGTGTTATCGCTCCATTTGTCCAGATATCCAGGACCACCCTTTCGAAGTCAGTGATCTGTCCAACCCTGGTGTTTTCAACCTTATAGCTCACCTGTTTTACCGGACTGAAAAATGCATCCATTGGGATATAACCAACAGATGTAAATGTCCCTTTAAGTTTGTCAGCCGATACATATCCTTTTCCTCTCTGTATAACCACATCCATCCTCAATACAGAGTCCTCATTGTCCAGTGTAGCTATATAGAGATCAGGGTTTATAATCTCAACGTCACTATCTGGAATAAAATCTTCAGCGGTAATTATCTTTGGACCTCTCTTCTCTATGGAGATTGTCTTAAGTTCACTGTTATGCAGTCTCACAACCAGCCCTTTTAAATTAAGGAGTATATCTACAACATCTTCTTTAACCCCTGGGATAGTAGAAAACTCATGCAATACCCCATCTATTCTTACTCCTATAGGGGCACAGCCCTCTATAGAAGAGAGGAGCACTCTTCTCAATGCATTTCCAACGGTATGTCCATAACCTCTTTCAAGCGGTTCTATATAAAGTTGTCCATAATTCTTTTCGTGCTTGAGCCATTCTACATGAAACATTCAATAATCCCCCCCTTTTTATCTAGAGTAGAACTCTACTATAAGTTGTTCATTAACGGGGATATCTATCTCCTGTCTGCTTGGCAGACTTCTCACCATTCCTTCCAGTTGATCTGAATTAACTTCAAGCCAGGATGGAAGTCTTACCTCTGTTACTCTCTCCTTCAGTGTTTCTCCTAAATCTCCGGACATAATCTTCCCTTTCAGGGCTATCCTGTCTCCTGGTTTTACCAGGTATGATGGTATATCCAGCTTTTTCCCGTTCACCAGGACATGCCCATGAGCTATGAGCTGTCTCGCCTGACTTCTGGAAGCAGCAAATCCCAGTCTGTAGAGCACATTGTCCAGTCTTCTCTCCAGTAGCTGAAGCAATGTCTCACCGGTAACACCTTTCCTCTTTGAGGCAAGCTCAAAGTAATTCCTGAACTGTGTCTCGGAAATACCGTATATACGGCGAGCCTTCTGTTTTTCCCTCAATCTCAGTCTGTACTCTGAAAATCTGACCCTTGTGATTCCATGCTGTCCTGGGGCAGTTTTTCTCTTTTCCAGGATACACTTAACAGAGGAACATTTCTCCCCCTTAAGAAAGAGTTTTGCCCCTTCTCTTCTACATAATCTGCATTTTGCTTCTGTATATCTACTCATTTACACTCTCCTCCGTTTAGGTGGACGACATCCATTATGAGGTATTGGTGTGACGTCTTTTATCAGAGTTATATCCAGACCTGCTGCCTGCAGAGACCTGATAGCAGCTTCTCTTCCAGGTCCAGGTCCTTTAACATATACATCTATCTGCCTCATACCCTGATCAATGGCTTTCTTAGCAGCTGTCTCTGCTGCCAGTTGAGCGGCAAATGGGGTTCCCTTTTTAGTTCCCTTGAACCCACATGTCCCGGCACTTGCCCAGCATACCACAGAGCCATTGGGGTCAGTGATGGTAACTATCGTATTGTTAAAAGTAGAGTGTATATGTGCTATACCTTTTACTATACCTTTCTTTTCTCTTCTTCTTGTTGTTCTTCTTTTAGCCATAATACCTCCTATCTCACTTCTTACTATGAGCCCCTACAGTTCTACGTGGACCTTTCCTTGTTCTTGCATTTGTCCTGGTTCTCTGTCCCCGTACAGGTAGCCCATATCTGTGTCTTAATCCCCTGTAAGTTCCAAGGTCTATAAGTCTCCTTATATTCTGAGAGACCTCTCTTCTAAGGTCACCTTCAACCCTGTAGTTGTTCTCTATAATCTCTCTGAGTCTGGCAATCTCTTCTTCTGTGAGGTCATTTGCCTTTTTATCAGGGTCCACACCAGCTTCCTGCAGGATCTTTTTACTGGTAGGAAAACCTATCCCATATATATATGTAAGGGCTACCTCTATCCTCTTATTTCTGGGTAAGTCTACTCCCGCTATTCTAGCCATATACTATCCCTGCCTCTGTTTATGTTTTGGATTTGAACAGATTACCATAAGCTTACCATTCCTTCTTATAATACTGCACTTACTACACATCTTCTTAACTGAAGCGCGTACCTTCATTCTTTTATAACCTCCTTACAATACGTCCACGGGTAAGGTCATATGGAGAAAGTTCTATCTTAACTCTATCTCCAGGCAGAATACGGATAAAGTTTAACCTGATCTTCCCGGAGATATGGGCAAGAACCCTATACCCATTATCAAGCTCTACCCTGAACATCGCATTCGGTAGAGCCTCCACTACAATACCCTCAACTTCAATAACATCTTTTTTTTCTGGCAATTTACACCACCCAATTATTAAAGTATACCAGATTCATTTACTTTAGTCTAGTAGTGATTAGAGGTTCACCATCCTGAACAATGACAGTATGCTCAAAATGACATGACGGTTTCTTATCCCTCGTTATCACTGTCCAGCCATCTTTAAGAATCACCACATCTTCTTTCCCCAGATTCACCATTGGCTCTATAGCCAGGGCAATTCCGGGCTCAAGTATCGGTCCAGTCCCCGGAGGTCCATAATTCGGCACCTGCGGCTCTTCATGCAACTCTCTACCTATCCCATGCCCAACAAAACTCTTTACCACACTCATATTATGAGCCAGAACGAAAGACTCTATGCTATGTGATATATCAGATAGATGGTTACCAGGTTTCGCATTAGATATACCTATTTCCAGAGCCTTCCTTCCTACTTCCAGTAGATTCTCCACCTCTGGCGATACCTTCCCCACCGGTATGGTGGTGGCAGAGTCAGCATAGTATCCATTATACTCAGCTCCAATGTCTATCTTTACTATATCCCCCTCTTTTATCTTGACTGACTTTTTTGGTATCCCATGTATGACCTCTTCATTTATTGATATACAGATACTTCCTGGAAACCCATTATAACCCTTGAAAGCAGGTCTGGCACCGAGATTTCTGATAAGTTCTTCGGCTTTCTGATCAAGATCAAAAGTAGATATACCCGGGACAACCATTTCCTGAAGTACCTTAAGAACCTTCGCCACTATCTGACCTGCTAAAAACATTACATCTATCTCTCTCTGAGTCTTACGCCTTATCAACCAGACCTCTCCTTTCCAGGACCTGAAGAACCAATCTGTGGACCTCTTCTATTGAACCTGAACCATCAACCACCTCTAATAAGCCTCTATTTTTATAGTAGTCTATAAGAGGGGCAGTTCTTTCCCTGTAAACTCGAAGTCTTTCTCTTATTGTTTCTGGTTTATCATCTTCCCTCTGGACGAGTTTCTCTCCATCATTATCACATACCCCATCCTCTTTGGGAGGATCATAGATGATATGATATCCCCTACCACATTTCGGACAGTATCTCCTGCCAGTAAGCCTTCTAATAATCTCATCATCCTGAACATCAATAGCCAGGGCTATGTTTAATCCCTTACCGATATCTTTTAAAAAATTATCGAGAAAAGTAGCCTGCCCAAGAGTCCTGGGATATCCATCAAGAAGGAAACCATCAGGAAGTCCCTTTATATACTCTTCCATAAGAGAATTTATAATTTCATCAGAAACCAATCCACCACTCTTCATTATGTCAGCAACCTTTAAACCCAGTGGAGTCCTTTTATTTACCGCATCTCTGAGGATATCTCCTGTAGATATATGTGCAAGATCAAATCTTTCAGCTATCATTTTAGCCTGGGTTCCCTTTCCAACCCCCGGAGGACCTAGCAGTACGCCATAGATGGTCATATCTATCACCTCTATTTTAAGAATCCCTCATAGTGTCTCATAATAAGCTGAGACTCAAGTTGTCTTACCGTCTCAATAGCTACCCCTACTACTATCAATACACCAGAACCGAAGAATACAGATGTAAAAGCACTTATCTGAGAAGAACGGATAAAGGATGGTGATATGGCAAGTGCGGCAAGGAATATTGCACCGACGAAATTTATCCTGATATTTATATCATTTATATATTCAGCTGTATACTTCCCAGGTCTTATACCAGGTATAAATCCTCCATACTTCTTTATGTTATCAGCCACCTCTTCTGGATTAAAGGCGATAGAACTGTAGAAGTAAGTGAAGAATATGATGAGCAGTGCATATAGAGTGATATACAATGCCGAACCAGGTGCCAGTACATTAGCAAAACCCTTCATACTGGGGACAAATTGTGCCAGAGTCGATGGAAAGAGGAGAACAGAGTTAGCAAAAATTATTGGCATAACTCCCCCCTGATTTATTCTGAGGGGAAGATATGTACTCTGTCCACCATACATCCTTCTACCAACCACTCTTTTGGCATACTGGATAGGTATCTTCCTCTGAGCTTCATTCATATATATTACCGCTATAAATACCCCTATACCTACTATCAAAAATAGTATGGGGATTATTGGATTCATCTGCCCTACACTTATAAGTCTTCCACTCTGAAATAATCCACCGGGAATCCTGGAGACAATTCCAGAAAATATTATGAGAGAAACACCATTACCGGCACCATACTCTGTTATAATCTCACCTATCCACATTAAGAGTAAAGAACCAGCTGTAAGCGTGACAGATACGTTTATAAGATAAAATAATCCAATCCCCTCAAGAACTCCAAGGTTCCTCAGCCATGTGCTCATCCCAAAAGCTTCCACAAAGGCAAGAACTACACTGAGATACTTGGTATACTGGGTAAGCTTACGCCTCCCAGCTTCTCCCTCTTCCTTTGCCAACTTTTCTAAGGCAGGTATTACTACCGTTAAAAGCTGGATAATTATTGAAGCATTTATGTACGGAATAACTCCCATAGCAAATATAGAAAAACTGCTGAGCCCACCTCCAGCAAACAGGTCAAACATATTCAACAGGGTCCCCTGTCCCATAAGAGCCTCTAAACTCTTCATATTTACTCCGGAGACAGGGATGAATATCCCTATCCTGTAGATACCTATCATAAGAAGTGTGAACAATACCTTGTTTCTTAATTCTGGTATTCTGAATATATTAAAAAATCTAGCAGCAGCAGATTCCGTCATCAGGAAATTACCTCCACATTCCCCCCACTAGAGGTTATCTTTTCCTTTGCCTGCCCGGAAAACTTATGAGCCCTTACAGTCAAAGATTTCTCCAGACTACCCCCTCCCAGAATCTTAAGCCCGTCATACAGGTCTTTAATTATCCCTCTTTCCAAGAGGAGTTCTGGGGTTACAACTGTTCCTTCTTCAAGCTGATTTAAAGTCCCAACGTTTACTATCGCATATACCTTCTTAAATCTATTCTTAAAGCCTGGTAAATGAGGAAGTCTCCTTTGAAGCGGGGTCTGCCCACCTTCAAAACCTGGCATAACTCCATCTCCAGAACGAGAACCCTGCCCTTTTATACCTCTACCTGAAGTCTTACCTTTTCCAGACCCATGCCCTCTACCGATTCTTATCCTATCTTTTACTGCACCATCAGGAGGAGATAGTTCCGAAAGTTTAACCATTGTTTACCTCCTTGATCTCTAGGAGATGTCTTACCTTATTAATCATACCAATGATACATGGTGTAGCATCAATTTCCCTTGTAGCATTTAATTTGTTCAACTTTAAAGCTCTTAAAGTTGCCTTTTGATCTTCGGGATATCCTATTGGACTCTTCTTAAGAGTAATCCTTATCCTCATTCTTATTCACCTCAGTATCTCTTTTATCTCTTTTCCTCTTATGCTAGCCACCTCAGATGGTGTCCTGAGCATTGAAAGAGCTTTCACAGTAACTTTAGCCAGATTTACAGGGTTTGTAGAACCCAGCGACTTGGTAAGGATATTTTTTATACCAGCCAGCTCCAGTATAGCTCTTACTGTTCCTCCAGCTATAACTCCGGTTCCCTCCGATGCTGGTCTCAGAACAAGCTTTGATGCTCCAAAATCAACAACGATTTCATGCGGTATGGTCGTACCTCTCATTGGAACAGTAATCATATTCTTCTTCGCTTTATTTATAGCCTTTCTTATAGCATCTGGAGCTTCTCCAGCTTTACCAAGAGCGATGCCCACATGTCCCTGCATATCTCCAACAGCTACCAGGGCGCTAAAACTGAATCTCTTCCCCCCCGCCACAACCTTGGCGACTCTTCTTATCGATATTACTCTTTCAGTAAGCTCAAAGGCTTCCTGAACATCTAAGATATTTTCTTCCATCTTTAAAACTGTAGACCTCCCTCTCTGGCTCCTTCTGCCAGGGCTTTTACTCTGCCATGATATTTATATCCACCCCTGTCAAATACCACCCTGGTTATACCTTTTGCTACAGCTCTTTCGGCAATAACCTTACCTATAATTCTGGCTTCTTCGGTCTTCGTTATCCCCTTGATTTGAGAGCTTATCTCCGGATCGACAGTAGAAGCCGATACAAGGGTGTGTCCTTCAGTATCATCTATAATCTGGGCATATATATGCTTCAGACTCCTGTATACACTCAATCTCAGTCTTTCTGGAGTCCCAAAGACATCCCTTCTTATACGTTTATGTCTTATTTCTCTACGAAGTCTTCTATCGGACATTGCATTTCCTCCTTACTTCTTCGCGCCTACTTTTCCAGCCTTACCTAGCTTTCTTCTTACCGCTTCACCTGCGTATCTGATGCCCTTACCACTATAGGGATTGACCGGTCTGCAACCCCTTATATTGGCAGATACTGCCCCTACCCTTTCCTTATCTATGCCCTTTACAACTACGTGGGTAGGATCTGGGACTTCAAAATGAACTTCGTCTGGTTCAAATATCGCAGGGTTACTATAACCAATATTGATAACCAATCTATCTCCCTGTTTTTGTGCTCTGTATCCAGTTCCTATAATTTCTAAAGTCTTGGAAAATCCCTTTGTAACTCCTTCAATCATATTATTAACTATGGTTCTTACCGTACCATGAAGAGCTTTATAGTATTTATCATCATTGGGACGTTCAACAGTAATGGTACTATCGGATTTTTTAATAATAATCCCGGAAGGTAAGGGTTTTTCAAGAGTTCCTAAAGGACCCTTCACAGATATACTGTTCTCTTTTATCTCTACATCTACCCCAGATGGGATAGGGATAGGTTTTCTGCCAATCCTAGACATATTATCTCCTCCTACCAAACAAAGCAGAGAATCTCTCCGCCAAGTCCTTCCCTGCGTGCCTTTCTATCAGTCATAATACCACTGGATGTGGAGACTATAGCTATACCCAATCCGCCCAGAACTCTGGGCAGGTCATTCCTTTTGGCATATATCTTCAACCCAGGACGACTCACTCTTCTCATACCAGCTATCGCAGGTGTCCTGTTATCCACATATTTGAGGTATACCCTAATAAATGGAAATTTCTCTGTCTCTATCTCTTTATAGTCAAGTATATATCCTTCTTCTTTCAGGATTCTCAAAATCTCTAACTTTAACTTGGAGACTGGAGATATATCCACCGACTCTAGTCGCGTCTTACTGCCATTCCTTATCTTTGTTAACATATCAGCAATGGGATCAGTTGCCATATCTATTACCTCCTACCAGCTAGCCTTAGTAACACCGGGGATAAGCCCACGGTGAGCTAACTCTCTAAAGCATATTCTACACAGACCAAAGTCCCTAATATATCCTCTGGGTCTGCCACATCTGCTGCATCTATTTTTCGCTCTTACTTTATATTTCGGTGGCAATTTACTTCTTTCAACCTTTACTTTTCTAGCCATATACTTATCCTCCCAAATTAACTTCTAAAAGGCATTCCAAGAGCCTTAAGAAGTTCATAAGCCTCTTCATCGCTCTTAGCTGTAGTCACAATAGTTATGTCCATACCTCTTACCTTTACGACCTTATCATATTCTATCTCTGGGAATATTAACTGTTCCTTTATTCCTAAAGTATAACTTCCTCTACCATCGAAAGACCTAGGGCTTACTCCCCTGAAATCTCTTATTCTAAATAAAGAAACATTGAGAAGTTTGTCCAAAAATTCATACATTCTATTGCCCCGTAAAGTAACCATACATCCAATACTCATCCCTTTACGGAGCTTGAAGTTCGATATAGACTTTTTAGCCTTTGTGATTACAGGTTTCTGTCCTGTGATAATCGTCAGGTCACTGACTGCAGCCTTCAGCAAATCAGGGTTCTGTATAGCATCTCCTACTCCCATATTTACTATTACTTTTTCAACCTTAGGCACAGCCATAATGTTTTCATAGTTAAATCTCTTCATCATATATGGGACAACTGTTTCTCTATAATAGTCTTTTAATCTGGGCATATATTCCACCTCTACTAAGTTTCATCTATTATCTCTCCACACTTTTTACATACTCTGACCTTTCTATCAGATAGAACTTTAATACCTATCCTCGTATTTTTATTACAGTGTGGACAAACCAGCATAACTTTACTCCAGTTTAACGGAGCCTCTCTAAGGATAATCCCTCCTGTTGGAAGCTGAGGATTAGGTCTCATATGTTTCTTTACCCTGTTAATTCCTTCCACTATAAGTATCTGTTCTTTCGGATGGACCTCTAAAACCTTACCTCTCTTAGACTTATCTTTACCTGCAATAATTTCTACAGTATCTCCCTTTTTAAAGTGACTCAGCGTCATTATACCACCTCTGGAGCTAAAGATATTATTCTCATAAAATCTTTATCTCTCAACTCTCTGGCAACAGGACCAAATATTCTGGTCCCTCTGGGATTCTTCTGGTCATCTATAAGTACAGCAGCGTTCTCATCAAATCTTACCACCGTACCGTCTGACCTTCTTATCGCATTTTTGGTGCGGACTATAACCGCCTTAACGATGTCGCTCTTCTTCACACTGGAGTTAGGTGTAGCCTCCTTTACTGTAGCTACTATTATATCTCCTATATACCCATACCTCTGATTACCACTGCCAAGGACACGGATACACAGTATCTCTTTTGCTCCTGTGTTATCTGCCACCTTCAGTCGAGACATTGGTCGTATCATACTCTTCCCCTTCCTTCCTTACCGATAATACTTTCCACCATCCATCGCTTTTCTTTACTGAGAGGACGAGTTTCCTTTATAATTACAATATCACCTACCTGACACTTATTCTCTTCATCATGAGCCTTATACTTCTTCACCGTCTTGACAACTTTCTTATAGAGAGGATGAGAGTATCTGCTCTCTACCGCTACCACTACTGTTTTATTCATCTTATTGCTTACAACCGTACCGATTCGTTCGTTTCTAGCCATAATACCTCCTATTTACTCCCCAATTGTCTTAAGTGCATAATAGTAAGAACTCTTGCTATATCTTTTTTTACTTCCTTTATCCTGGATACATTTTTGAGCTGACCGACAGACTGCTGAAATCTTAGATTAAATAGCTCTTCTTTAAGTTCTTTAAGCCTATTCTCCAACTCTACATCTGTCAGATCTCTTATAACTGAAGGTTTCATAGTTTCTCACCACCTAAAAGCCTATTCCTATATATCATCTGAGTCTTTATTGGCAGCTTACAACTGGCAAGTTTAAAAGCCTCCAGAGCTATATCTTTTGGTAATCCCGCGATCTCAAAGAGAATCTTACCCGGCTTTACAACCGCTACCCAATGTTCTGGGGCTCCTTTACCGCCACCCATTCTTGTTTCTGCTGGTTTTGACGTGACCGGCTTATCCGCGACAACCCTTATCCATATCTTACCGCCACGCTTTAGTGTCCTATTTAAAACTATTCTCGCTGCCTCCAACTCTTCACTGGTTATCCATCCAGGCTCTAAAGCCTGCAGCCCATATTCTCCAAAAGCCACATAATTCCCATCCGTAGCGATACCCTTCATCCTACCCCTGTGTTGCTTTCTATACTTTACTCTAGTCGGTATCAGCGCCATCTGTAGTAACACCTTCCTCTTCCAGTGATAGTTCCTCTTCTACTGTCCCCTTCTTCTCTGGTAATACATCACCTCTGTATAGCCAGACCTTTATACCTATCTTACCATAAGTGGTCATAGCTTCAGCAAATCCGTAATCAACATCAGCTCTTAATCTCTGAAGAGGAACGCTCCCTTCTCTATACCATTCACTTCTGGCTATTTCAGCTCCTGCCAATCTCCCATTACAGGATACCTTTACTCCCTTTGCCCCAGCCTTAAGTGCTCTGGCAACAATATGCTTCATAGCCCTTCTATATGCGACCCTTTTTTCTATCTGAAATGCCACATTCTCTGCCAATAATTGCGCTTCTAAATCAGGGTTCTTTACTTCCTGGATAGTTATAGATATATTCTTCCCTGTAGCATCGGCAAGTATCTTACGTAACTCCTCTATACCCACTCCTCCTCTACCTATTATAATTCCGGGTCTGGAGGCATGAACTATTACCCTCACCCTTCCTGGTAATCTTTCAATCTCTATTCTGGGAATACCAGCATGATGGTACTTATCTTTGACAAGTCCTCTTAATTTTATATCCTCTAATAAATAGTCCTTATATTCCCTGTTAGCAAACCACTTAGCATCCCAGGATTTATTTATTCCTAATCTTAATCCAATCGGATTTACTTTATGCCCCATCTACTCACTCCTTCTCCTCAAGAATAATATATAAGTGACTGGTATATTTCTTTACAGGATTCACTCTACCCTGAGTACCTATCCTGAATCTTTTCAAGACAGGACCCTTATTGGCGTACGCCCTGGCCACATAGAGGTCATCTTCAGAAAGTTCGAAGTTATTTACTGCATTAGCCACCGCTGAATTGAGAACCTTTTCTACAAATTTAGGGGCTTTTCCAGGAGAAAACTTTAATATAGCTCTGGCTTCATCTATACTTTTTCCTCTGA
>Ga0209508_1001070_pt1 | contig 22968 bp, 21 predicted proteins | sample AD_UKC129_MetaG_FD_184427 | JGI IMG/M metagenome (GOLD analysis project Ga0209508, IMG submission 184427) | Active sludge microbial communities of municipal wastewater-treating anaerobic digesters from Canada - AD_UKC129_MetaG (SPAdes) (version 2) | ecosystem: Engineered > Bioreactor > Anaerobic... | reverse complement strand
CGGGAAGATGAGTATTCGCTTGTCACAGGCGATAAAGTACTTGCCGTTTTTTCTGAGAAAAACGAACGGGCTAAAGAATTTATGAGGAAACTTGAATCCGAGTCGATCATCAATATATCACGTCCTGATAACTCAAAAATAGATTTTGGGCAAACCCCGCCTGTGGTCAAATGTACAGGGGTCGACATTTATGATGCGGACGGTTTGACAGTTGTTGAGTATTTCTAACTTTTCCGGCCTGCCATATTGCCAGTACGGGGTTACTTCGTTGCCTGGCTGGATTCGTTTGCGCCCGGCGATAATTTGCGTGCTATTCCGTGCAAATGATATAATACGGGAAGACAATCAGGGCATGTTGCGCTGCCGAGCGTGCATTGCGTGATCATGGGGCGCTACCTTGCCGAAGCAGGGTTTGCATGAATTGACGCACAATTTTGCGATGGCATGGCTGAGGTGAACGATGACAAGGATTTTGCTTGTTGAAGATGACAAAAGCATAGTTGACAACCTGACCGAATTCCTCAAAAGCGAAGGCTTTTCAGTCAGATCTGTCAGCGGGCAGGCCGACGCGATCCGGGAAATCGAAAACAATTCGTACGACCTGCTGCTTGTTGACATTACATTGGCGGACGGGAACGGGTTTGCCGTATGCGCGGCAGCAAAGGCCAATACGGATATTCCCGTTATTTTTCTTACGGCTTCCGGCGATGAATACAGCGTAGTTACAGGCCTGGATATGGGGGCTGACGATTATATAGCGAAACCGTTCAGGCCCCGGGAACTGGTGTCGCGCATAAAGAATGCCCTCCGGCATTCGGGGAAAGCTCAGTCAGTCATAGAGATCGACGGCCTTCAGGTGGATACAGTAAAAGGGAAGGTAATGAAAAACGGTTCCGAAATCTTCCTCTCGGCACTTGAATACCGCTTGCTGCTGATTTTCCTTAACAACAGGGGCACTGTGCTCTCAAGGAGCAAGCTTCTTGAGGATATCTGGGATATCGCAGGGGAATTCGTCAATGACAATACGCTGACCGTGTATATTAAAAGACTGCGGGAAAAGATCGAAGATGACCCGCAGAACCCTAAAATCATAAAAACGGTCCGCGGAATCGGGTATAAGGTAGGCGACTGATCAGTGTAAGCAAATAGAGCAATGGGTATAAAACAGGCGTCTGACCGGTTCAGGTGAATAGAAGCGCCGGGCATAAACCGGGCTACTGATCGACAGACGAAAAGGCAGGCGAATAAATGGACATTTTACGGAACCCCTGGGTCAAAAAGAACTTGCTGATGCATCTGGCTATTGGAACTGCCGCAACCATCATAGGATTCGTGGCCGGAAAGGCATGCGGCATCATGCTGCTGTGCCTGAGCCTGCTGTTTACCATTATCCACTTTCTGTCTGACCGGAAGAGATACAGGAAGATTTCTGAATTGAGCGATGAGATAAACAAGATCCTTCACTCCCGACATACCCTTGATTTCAATGAATATGCCGAAGGCGAGCTGTCGATCCTCAGCAGCGAGATATACAAGATGACGGTCCGGATGAGGGAACAGGCGGAGCTACTGAAAAATGACAAGCAGTATCTCGCTGATTCCATGGCAAATATTTCACATCAGATAAGGACGCCGCTTACTTCTGCCAACCTGATCGCTGCATTGCTGCAGAAGCCGGATCTGACGTATGAACGCCGCCTGAAGCTTACACAGGAAATGATGAGTCTGCTGGAACATATCGACCATCTTGTAACTGTTATTCTGAAGCTTTCCAAATTCGATGCCGGGACGGTTGAGCTTAAGAAAGAAACCGTTTATTTATCTGACCTCATCAGGAAGGCATCAGATCCTCTGCTGATACCGATGGAGCTGAGGAATCAACAGTTGCTGGTGAATATAAACGGAAACGGGAGCTTTGTTGGAGACCTTGCATGGACTGCCGAGGCTGTTGGGAATGTTCTCAAGAACTGCATGGAGCATACGCCTGAAGGCGGAATGATCAGGATCGACGCCTCTGAGAATGCCCTGTTTACAGAAATAGTCATATCTGATAACGGCAGCGGGATAGATGAAGACGATCTGCCACACCTGTTTGAACGCTTCTATCGCGGGAAAAACACTTCAGGCCAGAATTACGGGATCGGACTTGCCCTTGCGCGCCTGATCATATCTGAGCAAAATGGCACGATCAAGGCTGAAAACGCCAGGGAAGGCGGCGCGAAATTCACGATAAGGTTTTACAAAAACGTGGTCTGAGGTCTGAAAGCGCAGTCTGAGATTAAGAACCACAGTCTGAAATTTATGTAAGCATTGCCCAAAGTGACGTTTTTGTAATAAAAAAGTCACGTCAGTGTCACCATGCAAAGCTATGATATATCCATAAACGCAAAGGAGGATAATGATGGATATATTAAGGATCGAGAATCTTACCAAAATCTACGGCACGGGTGACAATACGGTCAAGGCACTTGACAACGTGAGCTTTACCGTGAAAAAGGGCGAATTTATTGCCATAGTCGGACCTTCCGGATCGGGCAAATCCACTCTGTTGCATATTCTTGGCGGGGTGGACAAGCCGACGTCCGGGAAAGTATACATGGACGGGCAGGATATCTATGCCCAGAATGACGAGCAGCTTGCGATCTTCCGCAGGAGACAGGTCGGGCTGATCTACCAGTTTTACAACCTCATTCCCGTCCTGGATGTCAGGGAGAACATAACGCTCCCGGTGCTGATGGACGGCAAGAAAGTCAATGAAGAACGCCTGGATGAGCTCATTACTTTCCTTGGCCTGAAAGGAAGGGAAAAGCATCTTCCAAACCAGCTTTCAGGGGGACAGCAGCAGCGTGTTTCCATAGGCAGGGCGCTGATGAACGCACCGGCTGTCGTCCTGGCAGATGAACCGACCGGAAACCTTGACTCAAGGAACAGCCGCGAGATAGTTGAACTGCTGAAAATGTCAAATAAGAAGTACAACCAGACACTTATCATAATTACCCATGACGAAAATATCGCATTGCAGGCTGACCGTATAATTGCGCTCGAAGACGGCAGGATCATACGTGACGAGGTGATAAGAAAATGAATGTTTTTTTGAATGTCACGCTAAAAACACTGTCAAGGAACAAAACACGCACACTCGTCACGATAATCGGCATTATTTTGTCCGCGGCTATGCTGACCGCTGTGACATCCTTTGTTACAAGCCTTCGCTGCTTTATGACCGATGTGGCGATATATGAAAATGGTGACTGGCATGGTGGACTTTATAGTGTCGGATCAGGCAAGATCCGGGAGTTGGAAAGCAATCCTGAGGTACTGCATGTTGCAGCGTGTGAGAATATTGGCTATTCTGCCCTGTCCAATCCCAAATACGGGTCTTCGCCCTACATTTTTGTTATTGGGGCAGACAGCAGCTTCAATTCGATAATGCCTGTCCATATCACAAAGGGCAGACTCCCGGAAACTGCCGACGAGATCATTTTGCCCGTTCATTTGGTTAAAAACGGAGGTACAGAGTTTTCGGTCGGAGACAGGATCACGCTGGATATCGGTGTACGGATGTATGAAAATACCATACTGAACCAGCAAACTGCTTTCATAGCGGGTGAAGACGGCAAGGCGGGGGAGGAGCTGGTCATTAAGGAGACGCGTACCTATACTGTGGTCGGGTTTTATGAACGCCCGAGTTTTGAGTCCTTCACGTCTCCGGGATATACTGCCATTACGGTAATGGACGGCACAGTGCAGGAAGGCAGAACCTATGATGTTTATTTCAAGCTTAAAAAGCCCTCAGCCATATATAGCTTTATAAGAGAGGAACAGCAAAAGGAAGGGTATGCCGGCAGCACATACAATGACGACTTGCTTATGTACAGCGGTGTTTCGAAATACTTAGGTTTTTATACTGTCCTTTACAGCCTGACGGCCATTCTTGTCTTATTGATCATGGCCGGATCAGTGTCCCTCATTTACAATGCGTTTTCCATCTCTGTAAGTGAAAGGACGAAGCAAATCGGGCTTCTGTCATCTGTGGGAGCAACTCACAGGCAGATCAGGAAATGCATACTGTATGAAGCCATGTTTGTAAGCGTGATAGGTATACCCTTAGGTATACTTTCCGGACTGGCAGGAATAGGCGTAACCCTTTCCATAGTCGGGCAGAGGCTGACATCGCTTTATAGCGGCGATGTGCCATATTCACTTTCACTCCATGTCAACATCTGGACTATCATTGCAGCAGTGCTGCTGGCAGTGGTTACTGTCCTGGTTTCCGCGTGGATCCCCGCAAGGCGTGCAACGCGCATAACAGCCATGGAAGCAATCCGGCAGACGAAAGACATCAATGTGAAAGCGAAGGATGTACGCACCTCAAAGCTCACCTACAGGTTATTCGGGCTTGAGGGTATGCTCGCCCGCAAGCATTTCAGGCGCAACAGGAAAAGGTACAGGACCACCGTTGTATCCCTTTTTATGAGCATAGTGCTGTTTATATCCGCCAGTTCATTCTGTTCCTATCTGAAAGATAGTGTGACTGATGTATTGAAAACCAGGGATTATGACATCAGGTGGGTATATAATACCCGGGCCTATACGGAGATGACTCCGCGCCAGGTGTATGAAATGCTGGCTCAGACGGATGGCATCACAGACTCTGTTTATGCCTATGTCGAAATCGGCAATGCGTACGTAGAAGGGGAGGACATCCGGGATGAGTTTAAGGAACGCTTTGGCGGTTCAGCCGGCGGGTCGGAAGACAGTGGAGCGGATAACGACGTATATGAGATACCTGCAAGTGTATTTATCGTGCCGGACGAAGTTTTTGACGGGTATGTATCTTCCGCTGGCCTAAAAAATGCGGACGCTTTCGTTATGGCGTATGTGGAGGGGATCGATGCGGTAACGAATAAGTATAAGAAGATAAAAATACTGCGCGAGACTGCATCTGCACTGGATCTGAAAATGCTTCGGTCAATTGAGGCCCCCATACCTGAAGGTTTGTCAGAAGAAGAACTGGATGCGCTGATATATAAAAAGACAACTATAGATATCGGGGCAGTTGTAGATTCTTTGCCGTTTGCCATCAATGGATACAATTTCGGGTGCAATATTACTGTAATGGTTCCTGAACGATGCGTTCCCAGGTATTTTGCCGGTATCGAAGTAATGAATGATGTTTACTATTACTTTAAAGGCAAGGATCATAATGCCCTTGCAGATAAACTCAGGGATGCTCTGGATAAGCATGGCCTGCCCTCGGAAAATCTGTTTGATGCTGCAGATTATGAAGAGACGAACAGGAATATGATATTCATAATCAATGTGTTTGCCTATGGCTTCATAGTCCTGATCTCTCTGATAGCGGCAGCAAATGTGTTCAATACGATATCGACCGGTATAAACCTGCGGCGGCGTGAATTTGCGATGCTCAAATCCGTTGGCATGACGCAGAAGGGATTCCATAAGATGATGAATTATGAATGCCTGATGTATGGTACGAAGTCATTGTTGTGGGGACTGCCCGCAGCAATTGGAATTACATTCCTGATTTACCGGAGCGTAAATTCGGGCTATGAGACAGGTTTCTACATTCCGTGGGTATCGATCGTCGTTGCCATATTCAGCGTGTTTGCTGTCGTATTTGCAACAATGCTTTACTCCACGAGCAAACTGAAAAATGACAATATCATAGACGCTCTGAGGAATGAAAACCTGTGATGGCAACAGAAATATTTGAAAATTCTTAACCTTTTGTGACCTTCAACTTCGACACACCTCTTCATAATGTAATAAAACCAATGAAGAGGTGTGTTTATATGTTGCGTAACGACAGAAGATCAGGACAAAGGACGAAACGGAGAAGCAGGTATACGGTATTGCTCATTACGGTCATGGCTATTACTGCTGCCGTATACCGTTTTTCAGCCGGCATCAGCGTACATAGCGCCGGTGAGCCGGTCCCGAAACATGGGATGCCTGCCGGAAAGCATACAGATATTGAAAAAAGGGGAGTCCGCATATCTGATATCGATATATCGGACGAACTCATGCTTGTAAACGCCGATCACAGACTCGATGAAAATTTTGCAGCCGATCTGACTCCCGCATACGGGATAATCCCGCTGTCAACAAGTGATATAAAGATAAACGGCACTGTCCTGGAAGCAGTCGACAGATTGTTCGCGGATGCAGAAAAAATGGGGTATAAGGATTTTTTCGTAAATAGCGGTTTCAGGTCTTTCGGGAAGCAGAAAGAGATTTACGACAGTACAGAAGACAAGAGTTATGTGCAGGAGCCCGGCGCCAGCGAGCATCAGACGGGATATGCCGTCGATATAGCATATATCGGGCTGAGCGGTGAAGCATTCGGCAAATCCCCGCAGGGAAAATGGCTTTTTGAAAACGCCCATAAATACGGTTTTATTTTGAGATACCCTGAAGATAAGACCGATATAACGAAAATCAGTTATGAACCATGGCATTACCGGTATGTCGGCATTCCGCATTCATATTACTGCTATGAGAACGATCTGTGTCTTGAGGAATATGTCAGCTTTCTGGCAAATGGCGGCAGCTACTCCATGTCTATTGACAAAACGACCTATACTGTATATTATGCAACTGACAACGCCGGTCTCATCGATATTCCGGCGGATAAAACATGCAGGGTCTCGTCAGACAACACAGGCGGGTATATAGTAGTTGTAACGGGGTGAACTCTTGGACTATAACGTATTGATATGCGATGATGACCAGGACATTTTGAATGCACTGGAAATATACTTAAGGCAGGACGGGTACAACGTCATAAAAGCCTCAGACGGCGTACAGGCTCTGGAAATATTGAAGACCACTGTTGTACACCTTATACTTCTCGATGTCATGATGCCGCAGATGGATGGCATCATGACTGCTGTTAAGATCCGCGAGAGTAATATCAACGTGCCGATCATTTTTTTGAGCGCGAAAAGTGAGGATACGGACAGGGTTCTGGGCCTTAACATGGGCGGTGACGATTATGTCACGAAACCCTTTAATACCGTCGAACTGCTTGCCAGGGTGAGAGCACATCTGAGGCGTTATGCCAGGCTTGGCGGACTTGCGGCACAGACTGCGGAGTGCGCGAACGTATACAGAACAGGCGGCCTTGTGGTCGATGATAACAAGAAGAAGGTTACTGTTGACGGTGACGAAGTACAGCTGACCGCAACGGAATATAACATTCTGAAGCTGCTTATCAGCAACCCGGAGCGGGTTTTTTCAGCCAGCCAGATATACGAAGCGGTCTGGAACGAGCCAGCTTTCAATGTCGGCAAAATCATTTCGGTACACATAAGGCACATCAGGGAAAAAATCGAAATCAATCCGAAAGAGCCAAGATACCTGAAAATCGTCTATGGCCTTGGATATAAGGTGGTGCAAATTGATTGAAGAAGCTTCTTGACTCATATCTGTTATTGGTTTTGCTGCTGGCTGCATTATTCTGCTGTGCCTTTTTAACAGCGTGCAGTATATTGAGGCCTTTCGGATATTATGCAATAGAGTTGCTTAAGATGAGCTGGGATATTGACGGCTGGGCGACAGCAGCATTCATATCGGGCATCGTCCTGCTCCCCATGCTTGCCGTATCGATATGGATACAGGTCAAAAACGGCAGGCTGGTCCTTTGGAGATCGACAAAACCTGAATTCATTATCATTACAGTCCTTGTAACTGCGCTCATCGCAATGATTTACTATTTTGTGAGATATGACAGGTTCATGCATCTGGTACTGAGGATCCTCATACTGCCTTTTGCAGCTTACATTCTCTCGGTATTCTGGCTCGTAAGGCTGACCGCATTCCTGCAGACAGGCGGCAAATACAGGAGGTTTTCCTGGTATAAGTTTTACATGCGGTTTCCGATAAATCAGCCGATTTCTGTTTTTGTTACGGGCCTTTTGCTGATGTCGCCCGTTTACCTGCTGCTGGATCTGAGCATTGGTACGTATATCCTGGCATTATCCCATTTTGCTTTGGTAACGGCATTGGCAGAATACCTGTCGAGGTATTCTGAAACCATGGCCGACCGGTTCGAGAAAATCGCCGAGGAAAGGCTGAGAGCCGAGAGGCTGAAGACAGAGCTTATCGCCAATGTCTCTCATGATATAAAAACGCCTATCACTTCCATAATAAACTATGCTGACCTTATCAGCAGTGAAAACACTGAGAATGAGCGGCTGAAGGAATATACATCGGTTATCCGCAGGAAGTCGCTGAGACTCAAGTCCCTGATGGAGGACCTGATCGAAGCCAGCAAAGCAGGGACAGGCAACATCAGGATGACGCCGGAGACTATCGATTTTGGCGAACTTCTGGGGCAGATAATGGGCGAGTTCGACGAGCAGATGGAGAAAAACAGGCTCCAGCTTATTGCGAAGATTCCCGAATCGCCTGTATATATCCTGGCTGACGGGAGATATCTATGGAGAGTCCTGGAGAACATATTCAACAATGCGGTCAAGTACTCCATGGGCGGGACCCGGGTGTACGCTGACCTTGCGGCCGCCGGTACATCCGCAGGCAGTACGGGCGATATGACAGCGGGAAACATGTATGTGTTCACACTGAAGAACATTTCGAAAGACCCGTTGAATATATCTGCCGACGAGCTTACCGAGCAATTCGTCAGGGGAGACCGCGCCCGTTTCACCGAGGGCAACGGGCTTGGGCTTTATATTGCAAAAAGCCTGACCGAAGCCATGGGAGGACGGTTCGATATAAATATAAACGGCGATTTGTTTGAGGTACAGATATCATTCCAACCTGCATGAAACGGGGCAAGGCCCATTGATTCTATGCCGGAATACCCACACATGCAGCGGCATATCAATGGCGCGGGATACCCAGCATTCTGCTGTAATCGTCCAATACGGCCGAAAGCAGGCTGATAAAGCTCTTAATTTCTTCATCCATGATAAGGATCCGGAATGCTTTTATTACATTCCTTCTGAATCTTCTGTCGATTTTCAGACCGAATGACTCCACTAATAGCGGACATATATATTTCGCCCTGGGGTCTTCTATAACGGTAAGCCTTCCGTTCTTATCGATATATGGAGCATAGGGGAATATCCTGCATGCCAGGGGCCTGTAGTTCCTGTTGCATTTTCCGTTGCACACAGCAAAAAGGACGTCCGTATCCCGCATCTTGTCCTTACGTATGTCGAGAAACCCGTCATGGCCTTTCAGCAGTGTTTCCTCACCCGGGTACAGGCACATTCCCGCTTCATTGTCCCCGGAACAGCACTTCCTGCTGCAGATGAGGCCGCAGTCAAACTTCAGCGGGGTTGAGCTTTTCAGCAGTCTATAGGCTTTTTTATATAATATCCTCTTATACATTGTATTACCTCTCAAATGACTCTGTGTGGCAGTGTATTTAACCAATGCATGATTACAGCTTCAGTAATTTAACACCATTATATCTTCATCGCCCAATGATTGTCCGGTAAATTCAAAACCAAAACTTCTGTAGAGCTTCACAGCACGTTGTTTTCTTTACGTACACCAAGAAAAACCCGGTTGTGCGTTTTATCTTCCCCAATAATTTCCAAAAGCCTGGACAAGGCTTTTACACTCCGGCTGAACCTTTGACTGTGCAATTGAAACTGCATTAGATGCCACAAAGTCCTTCTGTTCTTCATTAACAGAAAGTTCAATACAATCCCAGAAGTTTTCCTTTGTAATTTCTCGAAGTTGAACCATTATTTAATTCATCCTTTCAAATTTACATAATACTTCCGAAGCAAGTCTGTTTTTGATACGTTTTCGTGTATGAAATTGCTTATATAATTATAATCCTTAGCAATCCCGCTTACAGCAGATAAAAATAATATAGCCGGACTTTACATATGAAGCCAATGTACTTATCATCACCATTATTTCAGCCTCATAAGGAATGCTGACGTTGTGTGAAATATCCAAGCGTCATATTTTCCTTCTGATCAGCGAAAAATAACCATGACAACACTTCAAAAGGAGGAGTCGAAATGTCGCTGGTACCGTGGAACCCATTCAGGGACATCGACAATATCGGCAGGGAAATAAACAGCTTTTTTGATTATCCTGCCAAACTGTTTGCCGGCCACAGCCCGAGGGTAGATGTTTACCAGACTGAAGACGAAGTGGTGGTCAAGGCCGAGATTCCCGGTGTTTCGAGGGAAGATCTGAGCCTTTACGTCGATGACAGGTCGGTCCGTATTTCCGGAGAAACCAGGAGAGAGGAAAAGTACAGTGAAAACGACACCTACAGGTCGGAGAGATATTACGGGAGTTTCTCAAGGACCGTTCCTCTGCCGGCTGAAGTGAAGCCCGATGAGGCCAGGGCAGAGTATAAGGACGGCATCCTGACAGTTACTGTGCCGAAGTCGGAGCCGTCGAAATCAAAGGGCAGGAAGATCGATATACAATGAAGATTACAGATCAAGACCTGAGCCACCTGATTTCAACCAGCGTGGCTTTTGATCTGATAACGTCTGTTTTTCCGATACCGCAAAATGTCATATAGCAGAATGTTATTTTTATCTATTCTGCCACTTTACCAAAGCGTTTTACTTGGGTATTATGATAAAGTCGAGGTATTATGCGATTTGAAAATCCTGGATAGAGAGAGGAAAGAAGTTTGATTACGCAGAAAGAAATCGCCCGCATGTGCGGTGTTTCGACGTCGACCATATCGAATGTCCTGAACGGAAAGCGAAAAGTCAGCGAGGCCACCAGGCAGAAAGTGCTGGAAGCCGTGAAGAAGACCGGTTACCAGCCGAACTACTTTGCGCAGGGAATGAGAAAGCAAAAGACGAACATTATTGGGATAATTGCCGAGGACCTGATCCAGTTCAGTTCTCCTCCCATAATCGAGAGGATCATGGCATATTGCGAGGATATGCATTACAGGACTATCCTCATCAACCTGCGCATGTATGACAAATGGAAAGATACGTGGTATGACGACGAGGAAAAGCTGCAGTCGGTACTGAAGCCTGCGATCCGCGAACTGATTTCCATAAAGGTCGACGGGATCATATATGTTGCCGGTCACGGAAGGGTTATCAACTGCTTCCCTGAAGATTTCGAGATACCGGCGATCGTCGTGTACGCATATTCAAAATTGCCGAAATTCGCCTCCGTCGTCATCGACGACGAAAAGGGCGGATACGATATGACCCGGTACCTCATTTCCAGGGGGCACCGGAAAATCGGCGTGATAGCCGGGACTGCCGACAACCTGCATACCCAGAAAAGGATACTCGGGCTGCAGAAGGCGCTGTATGAAGAAAGGATCCCGTTCAATCCGGACTGGATAAGGTATGGCAACTGGAAACGGGATTCAGGCTACAGGGAAGCCGGCGGGCTGATCAGGGAAGGCGTCACGGCGATTTTCTGCCTGAATGACGATATGGCAGCAGGCGTCTATGACTACCTGTATGAACACGATATGAAGGCAGGAGAGGACATATCCGTTGTCGGATACGACAATATGGAGATTTCAGGCTACCTGAAACCATCTCTTACGACAAATGAGATACCATTCTCACAGATAGGCACAAAATCTGCGGAGCTCATGATCAAGCTGCTCAATGAAGAATATGAGATCGGACCGGGATCGGAAATCCTGAAGATACCGTGCCAGATCATCGAGCGGGATTCCGTAAAGAAGATCGGATGACTCCAAATGCCGAAAAGACGCGGATCATCGCATTTCGCGATGAAGCCGCTTTTTTGATGAGGCAGAGGTTCAGGCCGTTGCCGGGCAAAATCGATCATGGTTGACACTTTGACTTTATGAGCATATAATTTTTATATGATGTAAAACGATTTACCACATAACACTATACAAACCGGAGAAGGATGGAGATACGACATGGCAAAAATGGTGTTGGACGCTGAGGTCAGGAAGGGAAAAATAAGCAAGAACATTTACGGCCATTTTTCGGAGCATCTGGGCAGATGCATCTACGGAGGGATATGGGTCGGCAAGGACTCTCCAATTCCAAATACAGACGGAATCCGCAATGATGTCATCGAGGCGCTGAAGGCCATAAAGATACCGGTCCTGCGTTGGCCCGGAGGGTGCTTTGCTGATGAGTACCACTGGATGGACGGCATAGGCCCTTATGAGAGCCGCCCGACGATGATCAATACGCACTGGGGCGGCGTTACGGAAAACAATCATTTCGGGACACATGAATTCATGAGGCTGTGTGAGCTTATCGGCGCCGAACCTTACATATGCGGCAACGTAGGCAGCGGCACCGTGAGGGAGATGCAGCAGTGGGTAGAATATATAACGTTTGACGGTAAATCACCGATGGCCGACCTCAGGAGAGCCAACGGGAGAGAGGAGCCCTGGAAGCTGACGTACTTCGGCGTTGGAAACGAGAACTGGGGATGCGGCGGCAATATGCGGCCCGAGTATTATGCGGATGAATACCGCAGGTATGCGACATACATCAGGAATTTCGGCGGGAACAGGATATATAAGATCGCCTGCGGAGCAAACTCCGGAGATTACCGGTGGACAGAGGTCCTGATGAGGGAGGCCGGCAACATGATGGACGGGCTGAGCCTGCATTACTACACGGTTCCCGGCGACTGGAACGCAAAAGGCTCGGCTGTGGATTTCGACGAGGCTGAATGGTTCGAAACGCTCAGGAAGACTCTGTTCATGGAGGAACTGGTGACACGCCATTCGGTGATCATGGACCAGTATGACCCGGAGAAGAGGGTCGGCCTGATCGTAGACGAATGGGGAACATGGTATGACGTGGAACCTGGCACCAACCCGGGCTTCCTGTACCAGCAGAACACATTGAGGGACGCACTGGTGGCCGGCATTAACCTCAACATTTTCAACAACCACTGCGACAGGGTGAAGATGGCGAATATAGCACAGATGGTCAACGTTTTGCAGGCCATCATACTGACAGAGGGCGAAAAGATGGTACTGACGCCCACATACCACGTATTCGACATGTACAAGGTGCACCAGGAGGCGGACCTGCTGCCGATAGCACTGGAAAACGAAGATTATCGCTTCGGCGACAATACGATCCCGCAGGTCAGCGCTTCGGCATCGATAGACAAGGACAACAAAATACATATCTCTATCTGCAACCTGAGCCACGAAAAGGAAGCCGAAATCGACTGCCAGCTGCGCGGCAGGAATGCTTCCAGTGTCAGCGGCACCATTCTGACTGCATCTGCGATGAATGCGCATAACACGTTCGGCGCTCCGGAGAACGTCAAGCCTGCGGAATTCAACGGGGCCGAACTGAAAAACGGCGCGCTCAGGATAGTGATGCCGCCGAAGTCTGTAGTGGTGCTGACTGTCGAATAATCATCGGTATTTGTCTCACTGCATTGGATCCACTCAGCAGTATATAGGTTTGGTAAATCAAGATGTTGCGGCTGGTCTGCCGCGGACACATGGACCAATAAGCCGGGACCGGCGCCGGTCGTTTCCCGATCATTCGGAAGGGCCGGCGCCGGTTTCGTTTTGCCGGAGAAATTCTCACAGAACGATAACCTTTCAGGTGGACTCATGTTATAATTTATAGAGGTAAGGTGCGGACGTACCGGTGAGGTGCAAACGCACCGGCATAATATTTCCGGACGGGGAGTTGGGAGTTCATGGACAGCAACCTGAAGACCATCATCGAAAAAAGGATCGAAAAAACGATTAAGAACCTTGAGAAGAACAATATGCAGGCTTATTATGTTGAAAGCAAAGCCGACGTCGCGGACAAGGTAAGGGAGCTTATGAGCGAAGGGCAGACTGTTGCCGTGGGAGGTTCCATGACATTGTTCGAATGCGGCATCATCGACCTTCTCCGTTCTGGCAGCTACCGTTTCCTGGACCGCTATCAGGATGGACTGTCCCGTGAGGACATAGAAAAAATATACAGGGAATCGTTTTTTGCTGACACATATATAAGCAGCACCAATGCGATCACTGAGAACGGCGAACTGTATAACGTGGACGGAAACAGCAACAGGGTGGCTGCGATTTGTTACGGACCGAAATCGGTCATTATCGTCGCAGGATACAACAAGATCGTCAAGGATATAGATGAAGCCATAGACAGGGTAAAGAGGACCGCAGCGCCTGCCAATACCGTAAGGCTTGGCTGCCAGACATACTGCAGGGAAAAAGGTGAATGCATGTCGCTGGCACAGGGGGAAACCGGCATGGCTGCCGGATGCGGCAGCCCGCAGCGTATTTGCTGCAGTTACGTGGTGTCGGGGTACCAGAGGGTCAAGGGCCGTATCAAGGTAATTATAGTAGGCGAAGAGTTGGGGTATTGAAATACGCGCATTCCGTTTAGTTTACCATATTCTGAATTATCACTCTTTATGTAACCCAGCCATATTATGTAATGTGCTGGGTTTTCTAATGCATTTTTTTGTAAAGGGTGATATTTCATGATTTCAAGAGAAGAATACATCCGGCTTTCGCTCGAACTCAACCTGTTTTTTGCCAGGATCGCAAAAGAGCACGCTATTTTCATCGAGGGAGCGTTTACCCCGAAAGACGCCGATCTGGCCCGTGAAGCCGACATGCTGAAAAACCAGTTCGAAATGCTGCTGGCCGAGACGATCTCGCTGTCCAACGGAGTGGTGAGCCGGGCTTCGGTCGAATCAGGAGAATTCGTCACGCCCCATACTCTTGCGGCGGAAAGAGCAACCCAGTTCTACACCGGGATTCCCATCAACTTCAGGCTGACCCAGATGGAAGAAGGCCTTGCCGGAAACAGCGGGAATCTTGCGTCACCGCTGCTGGAGGGGAGGGTGTTCAACCTCAACAACAGGGCGATCGTACTTGCAACGGCGCTGATCAATTTCAAGACGAAGATACTGAGCAATGTACTTGCCTGCAGGCTGTTCACGCTCAATTATCCGCTGTTGCTGGACCATATCCTCAGGGAGGCCAAACTGTACCTCAGGACGCTCAACAGGCTGCAGAACAGGGAAAGTGTGGGCAGCGCCAATGAACTGGCCGGACAGGAGATTTTCTGGAACAGGATCATGGGAGAGCATGCGCTGTTTATCAGAGGCCTCCTGGATCCTACCGAAGGAGAGCTGATCAACACCGCCAATGATTTCGGCAACGAGTTCGCCGAACTGACCAGGAAAGCCATTGCGGCATCCGAACAGGCTGCTCTGCTGCCCGGAGTGACAAGGGAAAGCATTGATGCCACTGCCGGCATCAGGGATTTCAAGAATGCAGGCACCGAGGGCCTGCTGAACTGCAGCATAAAGGCCATAGCGGTACCTCTGCTCGGCGACCATGTGCTGCGTGAGGCCAACCATTACCTGAGGATACTGAGGCAGGGTTCCGGAGGCTGATCGGATACTGACGGGAGTGGACGGAGGTGCGGCAGCAGGGCAAACAGGCAGACAGACACTGAAACCAGGATCTGCGGCTGAGATGCGGCGGATTATTAACATGACATGTTATTGGAACTGCTAGATTACAGACTGGACCCATTGGTGGGTGTAAATTCTCTGAAGACGAAAGCTCACCGGGAAATATGCGCGGGCGGGAAACTGAGCCGGCTGCCGGGCAGCAGGCAAAAGGCTGCCGCCGGCTCAGAGCATTTCAACGAGAATTTTCGATGCTTCTTCGGAACGAAGTGCTATGACCGCTCCTCTTATCTCATATGCCGTGGGATCGCCGGATGGACTTTTCAGCAGCGACTCGACGCTGGTACCCGCGATCAGGCCGAGATCCAGCATCCTCCTTCTCTCATTTCCCGTCGACACGAGTTTCATGACCCGGGCCTTTCTCCCGCACGGGATCAGGTGCAGCGGTACAAGATTTTCGCTCATTGCGAGTACCTCCTGGTTTATGCAGCGTATTATGTAATGGATCCAGCCCCGGACAACTGTTGCTCAGGTGAAAACTGCTTCCAAAAGTCAATATATGAGCAAAAACGGATTATGTCACTCGCAGCCGGAGAAGGACTGAATATTCGTGCAAACCCGTGAGAAAGACATGGCTAAAAAGGATATATCGCTGGTTGCCTGCCGACGGCTGCCATGGTTGTTTTAAATATGGGTTTTGCTTTTGGACGGGCTGCATGATATAATAACTCAATAATTGACGCAAGATGAACATGAAGCGATGTTCAGTGCCAGAATACCTCAGCAGTGCCACTGTGAGGCATTTTGACAGCCTCACATTTTATTTGATGAAGATTTGCATACCATATAGAATAGACATAAGCCTGAAAACAGGAGTATTGAAATGAAGATCATAATCATCGGAGACGGCAAGGTAGGGTATACCCTTGCGGAACACCTCTCGAAAGAGGGAAACGACGTAACGATAATCGACAAGGACCCGGAGCCGTTGAAAAAAGCAAGTGAATATCTGGATGTCATGTGTATAAAGGGGAACGGTGTAAGCACCAAGGTCCTGATGGAAGCGGGCGTTAAGGATGCTGACCTGCTGATAGCAGCGACTACCAGCGATGAGATGAACATGGTTTGCTGCCTCACCGCCAAAAAACTCGGGGCGGCACATACGATAGCCAGGATCAGGGATCCCGAATATGCCAGCGAACTCTCTGTGCTTAAAAGGGAACTTGGCCTCGACATGGTCATAAACCCGGAACTGGAATGTGCCAGGGAAATAGGCAGGGTGCTGAGCCATCCTACAGCTGTCGAAGTCGAGCCCTTTGCGAAGGGCAGGGTGGAGCTCGTTGAGATCAAGGTGACCGGCAGCATGCCCGTGGCCGGCATGAAACTGAAAGAAATCTCGGCCGGGATCTGCCCATCCATACTGATCGGCGCGGTACAGCGGAACGGGGAGGTCATCATCCCAAACGGTGAATTCAGGATAGAAGAGAAAGATATGATATATGTCATCGGCCGTCCGGCTGACGTCCATGATTTCTGCAGACGTGTAGTCCCGGACAGCAACAGGGTCAGGAACGCTATGATAGTCGGAGGGGGCAGGATAGCGTATTACCTGGCGAAATACCTCGAAGAGGCTGATATCAGGGCAAAGATCATCGAGATCGACAGGGAAAGGTGCTATGAGTTGTCGGAGCTGCTGCCCGATACGCTGATCATAAACGGAGACGGTTCTGAAGAAGCGGTACTTGAGTCGGAAAACCTGAGGAACATGGACGCGTTCGTTGCCGTTACGGGGCGGGATGAGGAAAACCTGCTGACATCGCTGTATGCAAAACAGTGCGGTGTTAAGAGGGTCGTCGCCAAGATAAACAGGGTAACTTATGCATCGCTCATAATGAACATGGGCATAGATAGTGTCGTAAGCCCGAAACAGATAACTGCCAATGGTATCATCAGGTATGTCAGGGGTCTGAAGAACGCCATGGGCAATCCCGTTGAAACGCTGTACAGGATCATAGACGGCAAGGCGGAAGCCCTTGAATTCGTAGCGGGGCAGTCCACGAAATTCCTGAACACACCGCTGCGGGACCTCAAACTGAAAGAGGGGATCCTGGTGGCTGCGATCGTCAGGAAAAATGAGATCATAATACCGCACGGCAAGGATGTTATCAGGCCGGGCGACAGTGTAATCATCATCGTAAAGGATAAACATTTTTCCGATTTCAACGATATCGTGGAACCCGGAGGGATACCGGATGAACTATAGGCTGATATTCAGCAACCTCGGCACAGTGCTTGGCATAGAGGCTGCCCTTATGATACCTGCCCTTCTGGTTTCCGTGATATACGGGCAGGATGATGTGTATGCATTCCTCGTTTCGATATCCGTACTGGTCGCAGCCGGTTTCCTGCTTCACCTGCTGAAACCGAAAAATACCCAGATGTACGCCAGGGATGGTTTTGCGATTGTTGCGCTGTCCTGGTTTTTTATTTCTCTGTTCGGTGCGCTGCCTTTTCTGATCAGCGGCGTGATCACGTCGCCAATGGATGCATTTTTTGAATCGGTATCTGGATTCACGACGACAGGAGCGTCGATCCTGACGGACGTGGAAAGCCTGCCGAGAGGCATTCTGTTCTGGAGGAGTTTCACCCACTGGGTCGGGGGTATGGGTGTGCTGGCTCTTATGCTGGCTGTGCTTCCGTCGGTCAAGCCCAATACCGTACATATGCTGGTGGCAGAGAGCCCGGGGCCGAATCCCGGCAAACTCGTGCCGAAGATCAGGCAGACTGTGAAGATCCTGTATATGATATATACCGGCATGACGCTGGCGCTGATCGTTCTGCTCATCATATCAGGTATGCCTGTATATGATTCCGTCGTCCACGCACTAGGCACAGCCGGGACAGGCGGTTTTTCGATAAAAAATACGAGTATAGGGGCATACAACAATGCATTTGCCGAAGTGATAATCGCGGTGTTCATGTTCCTGTTCGGCATCAATTTCGCCCTTCATTATCAGCTGATCAGAGGAAACCTGAAATCGTATTTCCGTGATGCGGAGTTCCGGTTCTATCTCGGGGCTGTCCTGGTTTCGATCGTACTTATTACACTTGACCTCACGGGAAAGGTATTCGGGTCGTTCCCTGAAGCTCTCAGGTATTCGTCGTTCCAGGTCAGTTCGATAATTACGACGACCGGCTATTCGACTGCCGATTTTAATCTTTGGCCGTCATTCAGCAAAGCCATACTTGTGCTGCTGATGTTCTTCGGCGCAAGTGCCGGATCCACCGCAGGAGGCATGAAGTGTATCCGTATCGTGCTGCTGATGAAGCTTGTACGGCGCGAGATACACAGGATAATACATCCCAGGTCAGTATATCCTGTCAGGATCAACGGCAAAACAGTCGATGAAGACGTGCTGTCCGGAGTTACCGTTTTCTTCTTCGCATTTATTTGCATTTTTGCAGTGGCTTTGCTTATCGTTTCGGCAGAAGGGAAAGACATGATATCGAACTTCACTGCTGTTACCGCATGTATCGGCAATATAGGGCCAGGCCTCGGGATCGTCGGGCCCATGGGGAACTTCTCGACATACTCGGCCCTGAGCAAGGCTGTTTTCTCCTTCTGCATGATCGCGGGCAGGCTGGAGATATTCCCGATACTTCTGTTGTTCGCTCCGACGTTCTGGAAGAAGGTAAATATTTAAACAGTACCCACTGGCGGCAGCCATGGCAGCGGTTGAGCCGCACTGCTCGAATCTTTCCTGAACGAATGTTTTTTCCAGGCACCTGGGACAGATGATATGAACAGAACTGTGAATCCCTGGGCAGGAGGTATCCGCAGTGGATACAGGGCTTTTTGTAGAAAGCCACAACAACACCGCCTTTCATTATTCAATTGTAAGAAAGGCATTCCCTGCTGTAATCATCTTTCAGGTGTGAAATGCCGGATACGGAGGGGTGTTTTTGGGGTGATTGAATGTGAGAAGTTCATATTGCGTAGACTATAACACCAATGATACCGGCTCCAAGCATCACGAAGATCGGGTCCGGCCTGAATTTCCTCATCGTGAACAGGCCGGCGGCAAACAGCCCGAGTGCTGCAAAGTCCAGGTCCGAGAGGCTGAATGAGAAGCCGGCAGTGCCGAAGAGCGCCGCAGCCAGAATGGAGAGGTCGGAAGAGGCTATCAGGGCGACGACTGCCGGACGGAGGACTTTTATTATGCCATGGACCAGGCTCAGGCCTTTGAACCTGTTATAAAGCGCGGCAAGTATGAGCACGATGATGCATGATGGTGTGATACAGCCTGCAGTTGCAGCGACCGCTCCGGGGATGCCGGCCACTTTGATTCCGACGAATGTGGATGCGTTGATCGCTATCGGACCCGGCGTTACCTGGGATATTGTCAGGATGTCCATGAACTCGGCCTGGGTCAGCCAGGAATTGACTCCGATAACCTGCTCCTGTATCAGAGGCAAAGCTGCATATCCTCCGCCGAAACTGAACAGGCCGACGATGAAGAAACTCCAGTAAAGCCTGAGCAATATCATTCGGACCCCTCCTTACCGCCACGGAGGGGTTTTTTGCCCGCGCCATCGTTTGAAGCGGCATTTTCTCCCGCATATGGAGCTGCATTCCCGACCGTGTCCGCGGCCGGACTTTTCCCTCTGCGGAGGGCAGTGTACGCTCCGAGCATTCCCGATACCATAAGGATGAGTATTATGTTCACGTTGAAAAACGAAGCCGCTGTGAAGGAAAGCGCCATTACGGCCACAGGCAGTACCTGCCTGATTTTTATGATCCTTGCAGCCATGCCGATGACCACATCGGTTATGACAGCGGCCACACCTGCCTGCATGCCCCTGAACAGTGCCCGTGTTGTAGGGTCGTCGCGAAATGCCATATAGAAATAGGATATGACCGTGATTATGATGAACGGAGGAAAAACTGTGCCAAGGATCGTGAGGAATGCGCCCGGGATGCCGGCCATCCTGTATCCCACCAGGATGGATGCGTTTATGGCGACAGGGCCGGGCGCTGACTGGCTTATGGCAACCAGGTCGAGCATTTCGTCCTCATCTATCCATTTCAGCCTTTTGACAAAGCGTTTCTGCATAAGAGCGACAATGACATAACCGCCGCCGAAAGTGAAAGCGCTCAGTATGAATGCAGAATAAAAAAGGTTCCAGTAAAAGCGTGCATCCTTTTTCAATTGCCTTCTCCTTTAGCCGGCATGCATGCCTGCCGCATGTTTTTTATAACCATCCCCTGGCTGCACGTCAGTCCGTTCAGTTACTCCTCGACCCTGATCACTGCGACAGGGCAGCCTTCCTCAGCTTCTTTTGCACAATCCTCGGCTCCTTCAGGAACTTCCTCCACGTATACCTCCGCGAGGCCGTCGTCAGCCATACGGAATACCTCCGGACAGGTCGTGGCACAAAGTTCGCATGCGATGCAGCCGTCTCTGTCGATCGATGCTTTCATTGATCATTCTCCTTTACTGTTTAGATTTCATGCAAACCATACATGATATTATGTCACAAAAACAAACATATATTTGATGTTTGGCCTGCTTGCCGCATTACTTATTGTTTCCATCAGCTTTGCCTGTTGAAACATTTTTCAGGATTTTCCGTCTATGACTATTGCGGACAAGGCGTGGACGGATGAATATAGATGCACTGGCTGCACTGGTTTTTGCAGGAGACATGAAAGACGATGCCTGAAAGGTTTGAAGGTGATATGAAAAAGGTTGCTGTTTTACTGATTATCCTGATCCTTATATCTGCTGCCGTATTTGCGGTGCGGGAGATCCTGCCGGCAACCGGCTTGCTGTCCGGTGCAGCCGGCGGCGAGCCTCGAAAGGATTCTGATGCCGTAACCGGAAGGGTTTCCGTGAAGGAAAACGGAACCGGGCAGCGGAAAAACAGCCCGGGCGGCGATGAAAATGGAAAATCTGCCGACGGAGCGGGCATGTACGATGATACCGGCAGCATGGCAGGCAGTGATGCGGTGTATCTTATCAATGAAGAAGGGACCACCGTCGCTGAGAGGATAATGTCGCCGGAAGGCTTCGAACGCGTGGAACTGGAAAATGGCTCATTCGGCGAATTCCTGCGGAACCTGCCTCTGAAACCCCATGGGACCAAAGTCAGGTTTTATGACGGACAAATCAAGTCGTGGGACGTCCATGCGGCAGTGATCGACATTGATGTCGGGGACCGGGATCTGCAGCAATGTGCGGATGCAGTGATAAGGCTCCGGGCGGAATACCTTTATTCAAAAGGGCTATACGATCAGATACATTTCAACTTCACCAACGGGTTCAACGCCGAGTACAAAAAGTGGATGGAAGGATACAGGATCAGGGTCTCGGGGAACGATGCCCGGTGGGTGAAGCAGGAGGACAGGGATACAGGCTATGCATCTTTCAGGAGATACCTGGACATGGTATTCGCATATGCGGGTACGCTGTCTCTCTCTAAAGAGATGGAGAAGACAGATATACAGGATCTGAAGCCGGGTGACGTGTTCCTGAAGGGAGGCAGTCCCGGGCATTGTGTTATCGTTGTCGACATGGCCGTGAATACTGAGACCGGTGAGAAGGTATTTCTGATCGCACAGAGCTACATGCCTGCACAGGACATACACGTACTCAAGAATCCGTCAAAAGGCGACGGAGACCCATGGTATCCGCTTGATTTCGGCGATACGCTGATCACTCCTGAATGGACGTTTACGGCGGACCAGGCATACAGGTTCCCGGGCGGCGATGACAAGTAAAGGCTCAAGCGTTTTCATTTATACCTGCCGGCTTTTTTAGTATAATAAATATAAAGTGTTTGCACATGTAATGACGACTACTTACGCATGAAAAAACGGACAAGGAGAGACACCATGCATATCAATGGATCCGGAAACAATGACGCAGGCAGGTCCGGACGCATGGACAACACCGGGACCAGGCGCCTGGATGTGAGCAGATCGAAGTTTGAACTTACGGCAATAAAGCCTGAACAGTATCCTGAAGGCGACCTTCCGGAGATAGCCCTGGTCGGCAGATCTAATGTGGGCAAATCGTCGCTGGTGAACTCGCTACTCAACAGGAAAGGCCTGGCAAAGGTCTCATCCGAGCCCGGCAAGACACGGGGTATAAATTTCTATAACGTCGATGATACCATGTACTTAGTCGATCTTCCCGGATATGGCTATGCAAAGGTATCCAAACAGGAAAAGGCGTCCTGGGCGGAAATGATCGAAACATACCTGCACACCAGGAGGCAGCTCAAACTGGTCATCATGCTCGTCGATATAAGGCACACACCGACTGAGGACGACAGGCTGATGTACAGGTGGATACTGGACCGCGGGATCGCCCACATGGTGATAGCCACCAAGGCTGACAAGATATCCAGGGGCCGGATACAGGGAAGGCTCTCGGAAATCAGGAAGGTCTTGGGGATCAAGGCTGATGTCAGCCTTACGGCATATTCGTCCGAAACAGGGCAGGGAAAGGAACAGGTCTGGAGGGATCTGGAGAAGGCCGTGCTTGATCAGACGGTCAATGA
>Ga0209508_1001064_pt1 | contig 23031 bp, 20 predicted proteins | sample AD_UKC129_MetaG_FD_184427 | JGI IMG/M metagenome (GOLD analysis project Ga0209508, IMG submission 184427) | Active sludge microbial communities of municipal wastewater-treating anaerobic digesters from Canada - AD_UKC129_MetaG (SPAdes) (version 2) | ecosystem: Engineered > Bioreactor > Anaerobic... | reverse complement strand
AGCAGAATCCTTTCCAACTTCTTCTTATCCTCTGCGCTAATGTCGTCCAGAGAATCGAGCTTTGCTAGCAATCGCCGTACCAGCTCGGTGCGCACCTTTTTACCTGCGGAATCCTCACCACCAGCTTGTTCAACCGTTGGTTGATCCACGATCGGCTTTGCTCCTTCTTTGGCACCTCGCCGTGTTTGGGCATAAAGAAAAGCAAATCCGACCACCGACAGACAAACGGCTAGGCTGATGGCCAATTTCACCTTCGCTGCGCGACTGGGGAATGGCTTCATGGGTGGCCCTACCTTTGTGCAGGGTAATCTCCACTAGGGAGTTGACAAACCACCAAAATTGGACTCGCGGATAACGCGCTATTAATAAGGTACGCAAAATGCGCAGAATAAGCAAGAAAAAATTAGCCGTACCTTTGCAGAATCCAATCCATCAACCGCGGGGCCAAGCGGCTGACTAGGACCATCAGTCTCCCCCACGGATGGGGGATTATCTCGTGCCGCCCACGCTGAATTGCCCGGAGCATTCGCTGGGCCACGTATTCGGCGCTGACTGGCTTCGGGTCGGGCCACGCGGGGGTCTTGCCTTTCTCCAGGGGTCCCTCAAAAAGTTCAGTGGCAGTCCTCCCTGGACTGACGACGAGGACGTCGATCCCATGCCGGGCCAACTCCGCTCGAATGGCTTCGCTAAATCCCCGAACTGCGAACTTGCTGGCGCAATAATAGCTCCGCCACGGGATACCGCGATGTCCTAGAATGGAACTCACATTGACAATGATCGGACGTCGTCCTTTCTTAAGCAATGGCAGCAAGTAATAGGTGGTCTCGACCAGGCTGAAGAGGTTCACATTTATCACCTGGCGAAGCTCTTCTGGAGGCGAATCCTCAAAGCGACCAAGGGCACCAATTCCCGCGTTATTAACGAGAAGATCAATTCCCTCAAAGTTTTGGTGAGCCACTTCGCAGATTCGTTTGGCGGCCTCCGGCTGGCTCACGTCGCAAGCGAAGGGGATCACCACGGCCCCGTACTGTGCTCCTAATTGAGAAAGCTGCTGGAGTCGCTCTTCGCGTCGTGCCACAACGAGCAAGCGGGGACGAAAGGGAAGAAGGGCCTTGACAAAGGCCTGACCAATTCCGCTGGACGCCCCGGTAACAACGCCACGAATTCCGTTTAATGTTCGGTGGGACATGTTTGTAGTGCCACGAATCTGGAAACCTTAACGTTCGGAGGGGGTGGTAGGCTCAAGCTTGAGTCATTCGCTGACCATGCCGGCCGAGTGAATTTGATACGCCGCCATTTCCCGGTTCGACTGCGATTGGTCGTTCCCGTCAGGGCGATACTCCATCAGTTTTTCCACAATCGGCAAGTACTGGCCCGGCAAACGGCAGCGGAACGTCACACGATCCCCATCATGATAGCGCTCGTGGATGAGTTCGCCGTGCGTCATCAAAAAGGCAATGAGTTTTCCGTTGCCGACGTTCGTTTCGATATCGACTTCGACGAACTGTCGCGCCAACAACTCGGACACCATCAGCGTCAGGCGTTGCAAACCCTCGCCGGTTTTCGCGCTCACCAGCACGGCATTGGGGTAGCGATCTAGGATGCAGTGGAGACGTGACGGATCATCAATCCGGTCGATCTTGTTAATGACGAGAATAGTGTCCTTCGATTCGATTCCGATCTCGGCAAGGACCTTGTAAGCGGAGCTAATCTGCTCGAATACGGCCGGGTTACTGCCATCGGCCACGTGGATAAGCAGATCAGCCTGACGTGCTTCTTCCAGTGTGGCTTTGAAGCTAGCGATGAGGTGATGGGGTAGATCGCGAATAAATCCAACGGTATCGCTCAAAAGTACGGGGCCCCAACCGGGGATTTCCCAGCGGCGCGTGCGGGTATCTAACGTGGCGAACAAGGCATCCTCAACATACACGCCCGCGTCGGTCAAGGCATTCATCAAACTGCTTTTGCCGGCGTTTGTGTATCCAACAAGGGAAACAGTCCGAAACTCCTTTCGCGCGATGACTTCTCGCCGACGCCGCTGATGAACAACCTCCAGCTCGGACCGCAACTGATGGATGCGATGAGAAATGAGGCGGCGGTCCATTTCAATCTGTTTTTCACCAGGACCGCGCAGGCCCACGCCACCTTTTGTCTGGCGTTCAAGGTGTGTCCACATTCGCTTGAGTCGAGGCAGAGTGTATTCCAATTGGGCAAGCTCAACGGCCAATCGGGCCTCGTACGTTTGAGCACGTCGGGCGAAAATATCGAGAATTAATTGGGTCCGATCGATCACGCGAGCCCGTACCACCTTTTCGATGTTACGGCCTTGAGCGGGAGACAAATCATTGTCGAAAATGACAACGTCCGCTTTCTGCGATTGGACTAGCTTCTTCAGGTCTTCGAGCTTTCCGCTGCCAATGTAAGTGGCGGCATCAGGGGCCATCCGCCGCTGCGTAACTTGACCCACGACCTCCACCCCGGCGGCCTTTGCCAAGCCGGCTAGCTCCGCCAATGGCGGATCTTCAAGGACGGATGTCGGAAGTTGCACACCTACCAGGACCCCTCGCTCCGGTTTTTCACCAAGCGGTTGACTGCCATTTCTGGGCCTCACGATGTCGTCACACCTCCGATTGCTATTTACGGTTGTTACGAACACCTTTCCGGGGTACACGTCCTCCCAAATATCCGTGTGATCTCGAAGCGATTTCGATGTTCTGCCCACGCATAGGGCTGTGACAGTTTTGTTCTAGCCGTCAAAAACTCCAAGCGGAACACGACATTGAACACTACTCTCCTGCGTGATTACTCTTCTTCCTCCTCAACCTCTTCATCCAGTACCAAATGACAGTAACTTTCGTAGCGGCGTTCATCAATCAAACCGTCAGCCACGGCGTCCTTCACGGCGCAATCTGCCTCTTCCAAATGAAGGCAGTTGGGAAACCGGCATCCATTCACATAAGGTCTTAGGTCCCGAAAATAATTGACCACCTCGTCAGGTGTCAAATCCCACAACTGAAATTGCCGGATACCAGGAGTGTCTGCCACGTATCCTCCGAAATGGAACCGATACAACCGAGCAGTCGTCGTTGTGTGTCGCCCTTTTTCCGTGTCTTCACTCACCGGCGCGACAGGAATTCGAAGCGATGGATCAATCGCGTTGAGCAATGAGGATTTTCCCACCCCGCTTTGTCCGGAGAGGACACTAACTTTGTCCTTGAGTGTTCGGATCAGTGCAGGAAGACCAAACCCCGTGATCGCACTGACCAGCAGCACGCGGTATCCCAATTGACTGTAAAGTCCGACCAGCGGTTCCAAGTCGGCTGGATCAACCAGATCAATCTTATTGATGCAGATAACCGGCTCGATCCTAGATTTTTCGGCGGCCACAATCATGCGGTCGATAAGATGTGGCTTCAACCGCGGCATCGCAGCGCTGCTAACGATGATTGCCTGATCGACATTTGCCACAAGGACATGGTGCTTGCCCTTGGAAGTCCGCGCAAGGGCGCCGCGCCGCGGCAGAATGGTTTCGATCACTCCTTCGCCATCTGAGCCCGGTAACGGGTGAAAATGAACTTGGTCACCAACGACGACCACGTTCCTTTGATCCGTTGCCAGGCGTTTTAAGAGGCGACGGATTACACAACGATAAGCCTGCCCTTCGGCGTCCTCAACCTGGCATATAAGACCCTGAACGGCAATCACGCGACCAAGGCGACTATCCGGGTGACGTGGCTCAAGAATCACCGGCAGGGGAGTCGCGACTCCGGATTTATCATCGGTCTCCTGGCCGATGACGGTCCTTCGTCGGGTCAACTCCCCTCGTCCGCCGATCCGCTCCTCGCGTGTCAAATCTTCGTCAAGGACCTCATCACGGCTGACAACACGATCAGTGAGATCCTTCTGGCGAGGTTTTGAAGTCCGATTTTTTCTGAAATCGACACGTATTTTTTTCTTTTTTCCCATTCACAACACCCGGCAAAAGCTTGCGGGCAGGAGCATGCGGAAACTCTCCCTGTTATTCGGCGGGTTTCGTGGGTTTCTTGGCCTTGTCATTTCGGTGATTGAGGCTCCGTCCAGGACTTTTTGAATTCGGACTTCCGGAAGCCCTCCAAAATGTCGTACCGTTTCCCATCGTCCCCTGAGGGCGGTTCGGTCTTTTCTGTTTCCTCTGGCTCCGGGACCGGCTTCGATTTGACGAGGCCAGCCCTTTCCAGGAGGGAACGTGTGAATATGTCCTGTTCTAGCGTGTCCGGCGGTGGAGGGCCGACGGCGCCCAGCTCAATCGGATTATATCGAATTTCGTATTGGTGCTTCGCTATTGACAATACGGCACCGGGATCCAGGCGTTTCTCCCGAACCCGAGTCCCGTTGACCTTGATACCATTCGTGCTATTGAGGTCCCGCACGTACCAGTATCCGGACATTACGAAAAGTTCGCAATGTTGCGCGGACACGTTGGAGAACCGCAGGACGATATCGCAACTTTCTCGCCGCCCCACAATGAGACGTTTCTTCAAGAGAGGTATGGGGTCTCCCCCACCCAGCGGGATCAGCTCACCGTACATGAGTTCTGCCTGTTCTCAGTTCCTTGTCGCAAAATATTCTTCCTCTTAGGATGACAGTGTTTACAACGTCGTCTTTCAGTGTAAGCTTGGTTAACTTTGCCGTCAACAAATGGGCACGAACCCGGACAAAAGACTCGGAATCAATTCCGCCTCCTCTTATAATTGGCGGCAGCTCGGCTACCGTTATTATAGTCTCAGCTTCTATCTCAATCGTATTTTCGGGGGAAAAACTTGGAAAGTCAGCGTGGACGGCGGTTTCCACTGCCCCAATGCGGACGGAACCATCAGTCACGCTGGTTGCCTCTTCTGCAATATCCTCAGCTTTAGCCCGAGCCGACGGCGGTCTGGCCTAACCATCAGGGAACAACTGCTGCAAGCCGCCACTCACCTGCGAGAGCGACGTGGAATTCAGAAGATCATCGCGTACTTTCAACCGGGAACGAACACCTACGGTCCTCCTGATAAGCTCGAGCGGCTATACCGGGAGGCGCTCTCCGTGCCTGACGTGGTTGGTTTGGCGATTGGGACCCGTCCCGACTGCCTCTCGGAAGAAGTGGTCAAGCTGCTTGCAACACTCAGTCAGGAAACCTGGTTAACCGTGGAAATCGGGGTTCAATCTTCGCATAATGCTACACTTCGGCGGATTAATCGGGGCCACTCCTGGGAAGACGCTGTGAACGCCATTCAGCGTTGTGCGAATGAGGGAATTCGTGTTACCGTTCACCTCATGTTTGGCCTTCCGGGTGAGACTTACCAACAGATGCTGGAGACGGCCGAAAAGGTTGCGGAACTGCCGATCCACGGCGTAAAAATACACAATCTTTACGTCGCAAAAGATACAGGATTGGCTAAGCTTTACGAGGCTGGCCAATATGAGCCGCTTTCCCAAGACGTCTATGTGAACATGGTATGCGATGCCCTCGAGAGGCTTCCACCGCACATCGTGATTGAACGACTGACGGCGGAGACAGATCCGGGTTATCTCATAGCACCAGACTGGTGTCGTCGGAAGGGTGAAACGATCTCGCTCATCGGGAAACAACTAGAACTCCGTAATACATATCAAGGATGCCGGTTCAGCGAGGGGCCGACTCAGCCGGACGGCCTTTCTTCGAGCCCAAATAAGTGCGGAAGTACGTAAGCGAGGCACACTCCTTTCTTCCATCGGGTCTTGGTCATATGATTCATGTGGACGAGGACAGAGCGGACGAGATGGCCGCTGGCCGTCATTTCAGAAGTGACGGCGAGAGGAAAGTCCGGGCTCCACGGGATCACGGTGGTGGGTAACACCCACCGGCCGAAAGGCTAGGGAAAGTGCCACAGAAACGAGACCGCCTCGCGGGTTTCCGCGCGGTAAGGGTGAAAGGGTGAGGTAAGAGCTCACCAGCAGGTCGGGTGACCGGCCTGGCTAGGCAAACCCCACCGGGAGCAAGGCCGAGCAGGAAGGAGTGGGCCTCGCGCAAGTGAGGCCCTGCGGGTGATCCCGACCGCTATATCACTTCCGGGTAGGCCGCTTGAGGGGTCGAGCAATCGGCCTCCTAGATAAATGGCCATCGCTTCGAGTTTCTCGAAGAACAGAACCCGGCTTACCGTCCGCCCTTGTCCTCGTCTTTCATTTTTTCATTTCCGTGTTTTACGAGAAGGCGGCTGCGTAAGCTCTTGTTCTTCGTGGGATGCCTCTCGGTCCAAGTGGCGCATTGGCGGCACAAATCGCGTGTCGATCAATTGGGCCAGTTTTGAAATACAAAGGCGGTTGATACTTGTCTTCAAAGCGTGAGCTTCCTCTGCCAGTGCCTCGTGCAGGCTCCGCGGGACCCTAATGGTAATCACAGTCAATGGTTCGTCCGGTGCGGAACGGCCTTCCTGGAGTCGGCGGAGCTTGGCAAGGATTTCCTGGACCTTTTGGTAGGTATCTGTCCGTTCGAATTCGCTAAGTTGCTGGGGTGTGGGGAAAAGCTGTCGAACAAGTCCTTCCGGTCCAAGCAGCTCCCGAAAGAAGGTGGTCCATCCTACCCCTTCGGCGGCAAGTCGCTCGGCAGTAGCCTCTACGAGCGCGCAATGCCTCAGAAAGGTGCTTTGTGATTCTTCCCGATCCATCTCACACCTCCGGAAACTCAGGGTCTGAAATTCAGCCGATGACCGAACCGGGGATTTCCCGACCGTTTTCTGGGGTATTCTTGACGAGATAACGGATTCGTCTAGGCGTCCCCGGAAAAGACTTGACAACCCATTATGCGAACAGCAATGAACAACTGTGGCAAACTTTCGTTCCCAATCGCAAAACTGTGATAACGCTGGGCCGAGGAGTCAAGTGGCGTGGTGTTTTTTCTTGCGATGTGGCTTGCCCGCGCACTGCTGGTTGCTATAAGTGATTGCACTGACAGCACATACGGCGATGGCGCACGCCAACGTGTCCTGCTAAAGGCCACCTGGTTTTTTTCTTCGCAGAACTTTTCCTAGAAACGACAAGCAAACAAAAAAGACACCCCAAAATGGGGTGCCTCGACTCGTCGGTGTAACTACGGGATTAAGGCCGTTCAAAACGGTTGGCTATTCAAAACCGATCGCCGCCCTATTGCGCCAGGAGTTCCGCCGCAACCTTGTCGAAAAACTTGACGCATTCCGCAATCTCGGGCAGGGAGTTTTCCCAGTTGTACTCGTACTCAATGGAGAAGACGGCCTTGATGCCCTGTCGTTTGATCTCACGGAGCAAGGCGGGAACGTCCGCTTTGCCTGTGCCCCAGGGTACGTCGTGGGCGCCACGCCCGTAATCGTTCAGATCTTTGAAGTGGAAGGAAATAATTCGCCCTTCGAGCTTTTTGATGGCTTCCAACGGGTTGATATTTGATCGCATCCAGTGTCCGGTATCAGCACAGGCCCCAATCCGTTTTGACCGACCCTCACAAACCTTGAGCACGGTATCGGGATTCCAATAGATTGAGGGTTGCGGATGGTTGTGGAGTGCCACGTTAATTTGGTACTCTTCGCAAAGCTTTTCAATGACATCGAAGGCATCAAACGGTGGCTCTGAGACAATGGTTTCGATTCCCATGTCTTTGGCGAAATCGAACACTTTTCGATTCTCACCCTCGTCCGCGGAAAGCCGCACCACTCCGTAATTCACTAGGGTGACACCTGCATCGGCCAATCGCTTCTTAACTTCCAAACGATCCTGGACACTCAGGTTATGATCGGTTTTCACGTCCGGCTTCTCTTGAGAGAGCCGCTGGCCGGGATATGCTTCGATGTAGCGAAGCCCCACGGCTGCGGTCTTTTCAACTGCTTCGTAAAACGTGAACCGGTTAAAGCTGTAAGCTTGACACCCCAATCGCCATCCGAGCTTTTCGGCGTGAGGGGCACCTTCGGCCAATTTCTCGACGGTCGCGGCGTTCAGAACGCCAAAACGCCATGGGATCATGGCCCCGATCGCCAAAGCCGAGGAACCCATCAGAAATGCACGACGCCGGTAATTAGTTTTCATGGTGTAACCTCCGAACATGATCGCTGCAAGCAACAAACCACACCAGCCGCGACAGCGAAGCACTTGCCCGTGCCTTCGCCGTTGTTCTCGCTTGAAATTGCTCCCGAGCCCAATAGCCCAGCATTTCAGCCATTCATCGTAGCCTCATCATTGAAGAAGTGCAACGATGGCAGCGGGAACGGAACTCGCGGTTCTAACTATCAAGACGCCCCGACCCCTCGGGGTGGTGCCTTCCCGGCGTGCACAACGTATCAATCTTGCGCTTTATTCCGCCAAAACTTACCTCATCAAGAGGTACTTCGTTGATTCTTCCCGGGTTAATGGCATAAACTTGCAGAATGGGCGGGTTTTCGATGGCCAAAAGTGTCGAAGGAAAAGAAGTCGGCAAGCGAACGGTTTTATACTTTCATCAGAAGGATTGGATTATGTCCGTTTTTGTGCATCGCCAAGCGAGCGAATCAGCTGTCGTTCAGCGACCAAGACGCCATTTCTGGCTGATTTGCTGTGTTTTTTGGGCGGCTACGTGTCCATGGCTGGGGCAGCCCATTTTAGGAGAGACCGAGGAAGAGGCGGTTCAACACGCCAAGTACCTATCGATTGCCTTTCGTAGTGCCGCCCGAAAAGTTCTGCCTGCGGTTGTGACGATCAAGACAGCCACGTCTAAAGAGGGACAAGAGGCAGGGCGTGGTGGGCCTCGGTTGCCGTGGGAGGAATTTCCGAAACCCTCGGAACCGGGTTTTCAAAATGAGATTCCCCGAAACCCAGATTTGGGCATGGGAACCGGTGTCATCATTGACCCCAAGGGTATCATCATTACCAACCGCCACGTGGTCGAAGGTGGTGATGTTGTCACGGTACGTCTGGTCGATGGCCGTGAGTTCCCGGTTATTGACAAGAAGTCGGATGAGTTGAGCGATCTCGCGATCCTAAAAATTGAGGCCGCGGAGGATTTGCCGGCAGCGCGACTTGGCGATTCTGACAAGTTAGACATTGGCGACTGGGTGATAGCTATTGGTAATCCGTTTGAATTGGAAGGGACGGTCAGTGCTGGGATTGTCAGCGCCAAAGGCCGGACGTTGCGTTCAATTGGACGCGTTCGTTTCATTCAGACCGACGCCGCGATTAATCCCGGCAATTCGGGTGGGCCCCTGGTGAATTTGGATGGCGAGGTCGTCGGTATCAACACGGCAATATTTTCGCGTAGTGGTGGGTATCAGGGCGTTGGTTTTGCTATTCCGATCAATCTTGTCAAGTGGGTCAGTTCCGAGCTGTTAGCTCACGGTCGTGTTCGGCGGGCATATCTGGGTGTAACGCTTGAGGATGTGTTGCTTCCTCGCAAGGCGGTAAGTGGAGAAGAACGCCAGAGTTTGGGGGGAGTCGTGGTGAGGCAGGTGATTCGCGAGACACCAGCGGACAGGGCGGGGCTCAGGCGGAACGATGTCATCTTGAGCTTCGATGGTGTCGATGTAAGCGATGTGGCCAGTCTTCAGGAGATTGTGGAGCGCGCCTCCCTGGACGTGCCCCACAAGGTTCGTGTCCTTCGCGATGGAACTTCCATTGAGCTGGAGATTCAGTTGCAGGAATCTCTTTCGGAGCGAGAGTTGGCAGAGCGATTGAAGCAACAAAATGAGTCGCAGGATCAACCCCGACGCAAGAGGGTTTATGATAAAGAACTGGGCCTGATGCTGATGGATTTCGATCCTGCTCTTGCGCCGGATACCGGTGTCCGCGTCACCCATGGTGTGGTTGTCATTCACGCCGATCCGGGGAGGCCTGGTGCCCGCGCCGGTCTATCCACGGGCATGGTGATCGTCAAGGTCAATGATCGCGTAATCAACAACTTGGCTGAATTCCAAGAGGCCATCAAAGCGGCTGATTCCAAAGCGGGTATCAAACTCGAAGTGGTAAGTCGGCTGGGCCGTCAGATTCTCAATTTGGGTGTCGGGGAGAAAAAATAACAGCATGGGGGTGATAGGGACCTTTGGCCTCGAGGCCTAGAACATTAGGCAAGGAAAAACCCGTCCCTAGCGTTTGGGCGAGGTGTTTGCGTCCATGAATGACACAGTCACATGGGGACTTCTTGGCGCCGTTCTTGTTCTACTTATTATTGCCACAGTTGTCGTCCAACTTCTTCGCCGCAGTCGGCCGGAAGTCATCAATTCAGAAATCGTTGAAAGCTTTTCAGGGCGACTGCGGGCGTGGTGGCTGTTGTTTGCCGGGCTCGCTGGGGCCATTGTCCTCGGAAAGACCGCTACCGTCGTCTTTTTTGGGCTCATTTCCTTTTGGGCTTTGCGGGAATTCATCACCCTGACACCAACGCGGCCCAGCGACCATCGAGCGCTTTTTTGGGTCTTTGTTCTTTGCACGCCCGCCCAGTATGTTCTGGTGGGGTACGCGCAATACGATTTGTTTGCCATTATCATCCCCGTTTACGCATTACTCTTTCTCCATACGCGCATTGCATTCTCCAACGATCCTGTCCGATTTTTGGAACGGACGGCAAAGATTCAGATGGGCCTTCTCATTTGCGTGTACTGCTTAAGCTATGCCCCAGCCCTTCTCACCACATTGGAACTCGGAAACGATGCCTACAACCTTCGACTCCTCTTTTTTTTAGTGTTTATTACCCAGCTGAGCGATGCCCTTCAGTTTGCCTGGTCCCAACTTCCTAGCCGACATGTGGTGGTGCCGAACATCAATCCCACGCGGACGTGGGAGGGACTTTTGGGAGGATCGGCTAGTGTAACCCTAATCGGCGCCATGCTGTGGTGGGCCTTGCCCTTTAATTCAATCTGGATTACCGCCGGACTGTCCTTGGTAATCTCCTTAGTGGCCTTTGCCGGCGGTATTACGATGTCCGCGATCAAACGGGATCGTGGTGTTAAGGACTATGGGACTCTCGTGGCCGGACATACAGGGGTCCTTGACCGAATTGACTCGCTCTGTTTTGCCGCTCCGGTCTTCTTCCACCTCACGCAGATTTATCTGGCATTGCAACCGGCAGCATCCGCATAGGCCTCGGTCTCTTGGTAACCTCTTGGGGTGCTCATTCCTTACGGCAGAGGCATTAGAAATCACACAGAAACGACAATGAGTGGACTCACTATAGCCATAGGCGATATCCACGGGTACGACGTCGCACTTCGTGCAGTGTTGGATCAGATTGGTCCTTCAGGTAGTGATACGGTCATCACGCTGGGCGATTATGTCGATCGTGGTCCAAACAGCCGGGAGGTTCTTGAAATTCTCATTGAGTTGCAGGGCCAAGTTCATCTTGTTCCCATTCTAGGTAACCATGACGAGATGATGCTTTCCATTTGGCAAGGAGATCATCACCTTTTTGATGACTGGTTGCATTACGGAGGTGCGGCGACGCTCGAATCTTACGGTTTGACAACATTAGATGGTGTTCCCGAACATCACATTCGTTTTTTGCAGGAATGCCGCACCTACTTAGAAACACCCACCCACATCTTTCTCCACGCAAACTACATTGAAAATCGACCGCTAAGTGAACAGGACGTATTCACACTTCGTTGGGAATCTTTGCGGCAACGGCTTCCGGGGCCTCATCGATCGGGAAAAAAGGCCATTGTTGGACATACGGCCCAGCGGAACTTCGAAATCCTTGACCTCGGTTATCTCGTGTGTATTGATACATGCTGCTACGGCGGTGGGTGGCTCACAGCCCTTGATGTGGAGTCGGGACAGGTTTGGCAAGCTGACGCTCAAGGCCGAACACGGAAATGGGTCTTGGACTCTTTCAACACCAGCCCCGGTTGATAGCCAAGAGGGATTCTTCGGGATGCGATTGGCAGTTCCGTTATTGCTGGGATACGTCCTAGCTTTCAGGATTGTGCAAAAAGAAATCCCGCAAGTGGGCAAGCAGGTCTGCTGATGACTTTGAGCTATGAATAAGTACCCGAAACCGTTTAGCACCACGTCGCGCTGTAACAAAGCGACTGGCAAAGCTCCGCATGAGGATTCCTGCCTTCACGCTCCCGAAATAGCTTTCGAGCTGGCGGTAAAGTTCCAGTAACATTTCGTACTGTTCTTCGGCAGGTGGCTCGGGCGGTGGTTCCAAGCCTGCCAAAAGGGCGGCGGCTTCGCGAAAGATCCAGGGACGTGCCAAAGCCACACGACCGATCATGACGCCATCAACACCGAATTCCCTCATGGCCGTTACCGCTTGTTGGGCGGAACGAATGTCGCCATTACCGATAACAGGAATCCGCTGGACACGCTTTTTGACGGCAGCGATCTGTGACCAATCCGCAGTTCCGCGGTATCTTTGTTGTGCCGTGCGACCATGAACAAACACGGCGGCGCCACCGGCTTGCTGGATAACTTCGGCGACCGCGGGTGCGTTGATCTCTTGATCGCTCCAACCAAGTCGAATCTTGGCCGTGACCGGCACAGGGGATACTCGTTTAACCACGGCGGATACGATTTCGCCAATGTCGTCTGGCTGACGAAGCAGATAAGCCCCACACGCCACCCCCCGGGTGATTTGCTCCGCAGGACAACCAAAATTGATGTCCAAACACGATACATCGAAATCCTCGACGAGACGCTCGGCCACCATGGCCAGCTTATGAGGATCGTTATCCCAGATCTGAACCGCAATCGGCCGCGGTTCATCTCGGACACCCCACAATCGGTCCGGGAGCCGCTGATAGCGACGATCCAGCTCCAAAAAGCCGCGGGCACTAACCATCTCGGTGCAGAGCAGTCCCACTCCGCCAAGTGAACGTAGTAATTGGCGAAATGCATAGTTGGTATATCCCGCCATCGGGGCCTGAAACAGAGGTGGGCATATGCGTAAGTGGCCGATCGTCACCTGTGTCGGTACCCTTGAAGTTAGACGCCACTCGTTCCCGCCAGCAGGAGAATGAGATTCACCTGTAGACAGTTCAGATTGAGGATTGTTTGCGAAAGACTCTTGCATTCGAGAGTCACCTCGCGCAACACCCGGCGGATTTAACGTTGTGTGATCCCGATGGCAGAAAGGAAACTCTTTTGGTCCAAATCAGGTCGTACCAGGGAAACATACTCGGCGATGAGTTGGTTGTATTGGCCCGTTAGTTCAATAAAGCCTAACCAGGCTTCGTGCTCGAAGTGAAGGGCGCTCAAGACGGGACCAATTCGCTCCTGCTTGTTGAGAAAACGTCCTACGGCAAAAACCCGCGCCTGGTCTGCGGCATTCAGTGCTAAAGCGTTTTGACATAAGGCCGCGTATGTGGCTGGGATTCGGGAAACCACCCGCATGGCGGCAGTGCGGGTCGGTTCCGGAAGGACTGTCCGAATCTGGTCCCATCTGGTATCGTATTCTCCAACGTAAGGAAGTGTAATCGCTACGGGATGGGCATTGTCGGACTTCGAGTTAAGCGCGATCAGGTCGGAGCCTCTGTCCAGCATCTTGAGGTGGATATCCTGAAGACCGGCATCCACCGTGCGGCGAAATGCCTGGAGTTGTAACATCTCTTCTGCGGCACCGGGTTCATTCCATCGGGCCAAGACAGTTGGAAAGAGTTCGCTGAGAATTGCTGAATACTGGAGAAAAACGTGGTATTCAGCCTGGACGACGGCAACGTCCCAGTAAAGCCTAGCCCGGTGGGCGAAATCTCCCCCGGACAGCAGTTTTTCGTCCATGGCGATATCGGTATTCAGCCCATCCTGCATGGCGGCCGTCACCCCTCGCTTGAAACTGAGTTCCGCAACTTGTCGCACAAAAACTCCAGCGGAGCCTTGTTGCAATTTGCCAAAGTAGGGTGTGCTTAGGCCCGCATCAACGGCTGGACCGTTTTCGTTCGATAAGGATACCGGAATGAGTGGCCACGGTTTGCGCGAAGTGCTCCAGATCAAAAGAAACGGCGATTCCTCACCCAGTGGCGGAGAAGGCTTAGCAGGATCGTTTATCACATGCTGAAAAAAGCTAGGAAACTGACGAGTTTGCGGGTCACTGGGCGTTTTCGTCGCTTCTGATGTACCCTTGGAAGGCATCTGATCAGGACGGTTCGCGGACGTTCGTTGACCGGACACCACCCGGCGAGCATCCTGTTCTACGAGCATGTTGACAAAATCCTCGGCCGATAGTTGTCCGTTTCCCGAGGTGATGACATATTCCAGAATCAGTCGGTTGTAGTTCTCGATGGCTTCCGCGCAGTGAAGTTGTTCATCGACCCAAAGACGCCAACAGGCGAGGGCACTCCATAAATCCCCCCGCTGTGCGTCATAAGCTTCTTTGCAGGCAAGCCAGGCATCGTAAGCACTCTGACTGGCTTGAAAGTGCAAATAGATTGATTGCCGAGCGAGGGGAATCATTTCATTGAGGCGCCGCAGGCCCAGCGGTGGGGTTTCTGGAAAGAGCTTCTCCAATTGTGTACGATAGCCGCCGGTGTGAGGGATGTCGTCGGGAAACACGGGCTGGCGATCACGATCGCTGCCTACTGCCTCCAACAAGGATGCCATTGAAGCCTGGAGCCTGCCCCGCAATTCGTAAATGCGGGCTGTATAAAGCTGCTTGACGGCCTCAAGTGCCATCTGGTCGCCTAAAGCCACTTGTGTCTTTTCTAGCTCCGACAGGCACTCGGTCAGGAAATCGATAGCCATGGCGACCCGCGCGACTTCCCAAAATGACAGGACGCCCTTTTGGCGAGCTGCTGCAGAGGAATTCCTTTCGGCGATAGTTAGCAGGCCCACAGGTCTTGCGTCAGAGGGGCACACACGCTGCAAGGCCTTTTTAATCCGCGTGTCCAACGCTGCTCGGAGGTTGGAGGGAGTCTGCTCCTTTCCCGATGCCTTGCTTTCCCCTAGGGTCCCCTGTTGAGCGGGGGGAACCGGATTTACCGGCAGAGGTTGCGGCGATTCAGCTTGGGGGCTGGCACTCGGAGGCGATGGAACTTGGTTTGGAACAATCCATGGGCTTTCGGCTGAAGTCTGTCCCGTCCCGCATGTCACAAGTATCCCAAGCAAGAAAAAAACCAGGAGCGGTTTCCGCTTCAAAACGAAAGTTCGCCTGGTCTGGCTGTACAACTTCAAGAAACGCTTGCAGCAATGCATTCGTTATTCCCCTGGTGTCAACAAAGTAGCGGCAGACTAACCGCCCAACTTGCCCATGATACCCCCATTTTGAGACAGGAAGACAGGGCGTGAAAAGACAGTCCCCGTTATTGCGAGCTGAGCAAAAAAGATCCTATGTTTCGACGCAATTTGGGTCTGAAATCTTCCGAGGTGCCTCGCCTGATACCGAAACAGGGCTGTGGGACGTCATGACCGATGGTTGGCGAGCGTATCGGTTAAAAACCGCCGACAGCGAAAAATCCGCTGCAAAGCCAACCTGGCCGCCGTGATCCAACGTAAATGAGGAACCAACACGACCTGCAGCCCAATCTTCAGCAAACGACACGCATTCGGTGAGTATCACCAGACTGTGTTTAGGTGACTGTCACCACCCCATAATCATATTCGATTCGATAACCTTGCGGGCTTTTTCCAGGTCAACACCCGTTTCCTGCATGTAAAGGCGAATGGCATGGATCTTGTCACCTGCCGCTTTGGCGAGGCAATCTCGTGCGATGTTGCAGGGATCGGTACGACCCGTCATCCCTAGCGCGGCCTTGGAGATGACCCAACTGTTTCGCGGTCGCCGCGTGATCCTTAAAATCGCTTCTCGTGGATAACTGTCACGCACGACGAGCTTGGCCTCGTCTTCGTTATCAGCCCATGTGATGATAATGTGATACTCGGTTTCAATTTCATACAACGGCATTGCGACATCCCCAATCACAAAAGCTTCTGTCTATGGACTCTCTCACACGACAAAAGCTGTTCCCGTCAGACGTTCGTAAGCCTCAATGTATTTTTGTCGCGTCTTGATCACAATATCCTCGGGAAGAGCCGGTGGTGGGCTGTTCTTGTCCCATTTGGTGCTTTCTAACCAATCCCGGACGAATTGCTTGTCGAACGAGGGTTGGGGCTTGCCCGGTTCGTAGGTATCAGCAGGCCAAAACCGCGAACTGTCGGGCGTCAGTACCTCATCGATAAGTAACAGTTCATCCCCAAGCCATCCGAACTCGAATTTCGTGTCGGCGATAATAATCCCTCGCTCGGCCGCGTATGCCGCACCGCGCTTGAATATCCGGATGCTCCGTTCGCGGAGTTGGTGGGCTGTGGCTGTGCCCACAATCTCGGCCATTTGATCGAAAGTGATATTCTGGTCGTGACCCGTCTCGGCTTTGGTGGCGGGAGTGAAAATGGGTTCCTCTAGTTGCTCGCTTTCTCGCAATCCAGGTGGAAGTTTGATTCCACAAACTGTGCCCGTTCGCTGATACTCTTTCCACGCCGAGCCGGAAAGGTAGCCGCGCACGACACATTCAATAGGAACAACGCGCGTCTTTTTGACAAGGCTCGTCCGACCCCGCAGTGTCTCCTTGTCAGCCCCGGGAGGAAGGGGCATCGAATCAACGTCAGCGGTTATCAAATGATTAGGTTCGCCCAAAATGCCAAACCAAAAGGCCGAAAGCAGATTAAGCACCTGGCCTTTGTTCGGGATCCCGTTAGGCAGGACCCAATCAAAAGCAGAGATTCGATCAGTGCTGACCAAGAGGAGTTGTTCGCCAAGATCATAAATATCACGGACCTTACCACTCCGTTTTTGCAAGCCTGGAATGGCTGTTGCTGTAACCACAGGACTCATCGGTGATCTTTGGCTCCGTTTGGCTCAGATGTGTTTGAGCGTTACGCTCGGCATATTGGGATTTCCGATTATTTGAACGGGGATAAGGCCAATTCTAACCGAGGTGCGTAGATAAGTCGACTGGTGAAAGCTATCCCAAACTAGTGGCAAATGCACCTGTGCCGCGATTGCGGTGCCCAATGCCAATCAAGCGGCATAAAGACAAGAAATGCTACCACCTGCCGAGCCGTCCGAAAACCTCACGAGACAGCTCACGGGGTGGTGGGAGGGGAAGAATTGTTGCTGCTATCTTTCATTCGCGCAGCCTCGTCCGCACGAATCGCCTGAAGGACCTCGAGCCGGTGAACGGTCACGTGTGGCGGTGCTTCAATGCCGAGGCGCACAGTCCCCCCCCGGATCGACACGACGGTCACGATGATGTCGTCGCCGATCACGATCTGCTCATTACATTTCCGCGATAGAACCAGCATATGCCCTTCCGTCGCCCCCAAATCCAACTGAATGCACTGCTATCATATTATACCTGGTTGCCGGAAAAAAGAAACAAAAAAGCTTTTATCCCCCCTTCTCAAGGAAATGATTCCGCCCGCTTACGCAAAACGTCTGCGGGATCGGTCCTCGAAATGATGAACTGTTTTGAAAATCCGGATGGCCCCCGAAGAGAGGGAGTTAGCTCAGCACGCTGACGATGACCGTGCGCTGCCGGGACCGCACATCGCACTCGATCAGAAACACCTGTTGCCACTGACCGAGGGCCAGAGCCCCGGACTCCAGTGGAATAGTGAGAGAGGGGCCAAGTAGCGTGGCCTGCAAATGCGAATGGCCATTACCGTCGTGCCAGGTCGCCTCGTGGGCATAATTGCGACCAGGTGGAGCTAGTTTGTCAAGCAAATTGGGAAAATCTTTGAGTAAGCCGGGTTCAAATTCGATCGTTCCGATGGCTGCGGTGCTACCCACTACGAAAAGATTGACCAAGCCGTCGGAAACTCCTGCTCGATTGCAGACTTTGGCCACGTCCTGGGTCAGGTCAAGCATATGACCGTGCCCCTGTGTTGTGTAGCGAAGCTTTTCACGGTAAACCGGCATAAACGGACAACCCGCTCTTGTGGTGACGGCGAATTAAGGGGCTCATTTACGCACGGTAGGGAGTGTCACGGCGTAAAGCGAGACGATGGCCCCGGTTGCCATTAAGCTCCACGGTGCCCAGGGGGGTGGTTCGAGGACCTTATTGGGACCAGGTTGGCTTTCGCCTATGGCCACATTACCAGGGGGGGCTGGATCCCGCGTTTTCAGCACAAATCGCTGGACCCCGAGGGTTTGAACCCCCAAGAAGACCACAAACAGCCCAATGGCCAGGAAAAAAGCGCGGCTCATCTGGCGCGTGCCCAACAAAATCACGATCGCGGGAACTAACAATGATCCTCAATGATTGAAATCGTCTCGGTGATAGCAGCCAGATAAAAGCGGATCACAAGAGATGGGTTGGAATAGTTGGGCAAATTGCAACAAAGAAACCACCGCCGTGCGTCACGCCGTGCTGTGCCACAGTTTGAAACGCCGGCTCACTAGTGTGGTCACGAAACCGTTTCGCGCGTTGATTGGTCGAGAAGATTCTTGGCGAGCTCGTTTGGATACAAACGAATCAAGTATTTTTAATTTCTACACTTACGTTCATTGCGCCTACACCAGATTGTGGCAGGGCGGAACGCCGCGGCCATGTGGTCCGCATCGCAATCGTTTGCCACAGTAGTTGACAACCGTGGCGCGGCGCCTACAATATGTTGGGGAGTTAGCGGCTATCGTGATGCAGCGAGTTGCCCTCTTAGTGGTTACATCGCTATGGCGTTGCGAATCAGCGGGTGATGGCCCACTGTTGCGCCCGATGACAGGACTAAACAATCATGTATCCTACTCTTGAAAAGGCGGATCATGAAGTCGGCTTAGCTTTACAGGAAGCAAAAGACGAGGGGACTGTTCCTGTGGATAATCTTACCTCCGCGGTCGCCACATATCTTCCCCAGGCCGTCTTTATTGTTGACGAAAAGTTTCGGGTGGTTTGGGCGAACAACAGGGCATCGGAACTGCTGCCTGCGGCGACTCCATTAGTTGGGAAGCAATTTTATCAGGATTTGTTCCGGGATGTGCAGCTCATCCGGCCAGAGTTCTTTCCCCTGACGCTTGCACGTGATACAGGACGCCCGGCGCGATCCGTTATGCGTCTCAAAGGCCCGCGGTTTTTTGAGCTGTTTGCGTCACGGATACCCCAGACGGAGGAGGATCGAGTCCGTCTCATCGTAAGTATGCAAGAGATAACGTCAACCTTTCTCCCTCTCGAGAGGTTGCGGGCAATTCATGAGGCAGGACGGCACCTGACGGAATTCGCGCCCGAATTTGTTACAAGATACAGCGCGGAGGAGCGAAAAGAAGTCCTTAAAAGGCGGGTCCTGGATTATCTCAAGAAGGTGTTGCACTTCGACGTTTTTGAAATCCGATTGATTGACCCCCAAACCAAGGAGTTGGTCCCCTTTATCTCCGACGGAATGAGTCCGGAGGCGGCCCAGCGACGGCTCTTCGTTGGTCTTCAGGGCCAAGGAATTACTGGATATGTAGCGGCAACCGGGGCGAGTTACATCTGTGAGGATACCGCCAGCGATGCCCTCTATCTGAAAGGGACGGAGGAGTCGCGGAGCTCTCTGACGGTTCCTCTGATCCGTCACGAAGGGCCTTCGCGGGCTGTGGTGATTGGCACAGTGAATATCGAAAGTCCGCGGCCCTGCGCATTCTCCCATGATGATCGAATGTTTCTGGAAATCTTCTGCCGCGATCTTGTGGTTGCACTGACCACGTTGGACTTGATCGAAGCCGAGGCAAATGTGGCGACACGGGGCCTTGTCGAGGCGATCCATGGAAGGGTTGCTCTGCCCGTGGACCAAATCGTTAGCAAAGCGGCGGAAGCCGATGCTTATCTCGATCATGATCCGGCACGCTGTGACGTGGAAAAGGCCAGGGCGATTCTCAAAGAAATCCACAAGATTGCTCGCGATTTGCGAACGGAGATCCGCTCGTTTGGGGCTCGATTACCACCGACTGAGGCCTCGCCTATTTTTCAAAACAAACGCGTTTTGGTTGTGGATCCTGACGAGTCGATCCAAAGGGATGCCCATAAGTATTTAGAACAATGGGGATGTGTGGTGGAAACCGCTTCCACAGGACGTGCGGGAATCCAGATGGCCGTGATGACAGCAGGTGAGGGGGGATACGACGTCATTTTGGGTGCCCATAGGCTTCCCGATATGAAGGGCTGGGAATTCTTTAAGCAGCTCAAAGAGGCTCTGAAGGCGGAGAAGCTGCCCTATGTCATGCTCTGTCCGATTGGGCAGCACGATGCGGATCACAACTTTGTAAAAGCACGAGAGCTCGGCGCGGAATATCAGGTTGGGAAGCAACCGCCACCCCCGGGGCAGACTTCTGGTGGGAATCTCGTTGTGAAGCCGTTGGTGAACATCCTTAACAGGATTTTCGGGGTCACGACTTAAAATGCGGTCGTCTGTCGAGCTGGAATGAATATGTCCAGGTGTTCCGGGTAAGAATAAGATAACTTAAAGGGGCGCTGTCGTCTGCTTCTATTTTCGGTGAAGCCAAAGATTGCTGAGCGGTTTAATGGAAATCCTCGCACCTGCGAATGATTTCGCGTGTCTGGAGGCGGCTGTCGAAGCGGGCGCGGATGCCGTCTATTTTGGGTTGCCACACCTCAATGCCCGGCGGCGCGCCAGGAATTTCACACCCGACGAGGCTGCCCGAGCGGTGCAATTCTTGCACTCCCATGGCCGAAAGGCATTTCTCACCCTTAATACGGATATTAGTTATCGGGAACTCGGATTGGCGCTGAGCACCTTGGAGCAAGCCAACGAGATCGGCTTCGACGCGGTGCTCGTGCGTGATCCGGCCTTGTTGGCTCTGCGGCCTGCGTATCCGAAGTTGGAGTTTCATTTCAGCACGCAAACGACCATTGCCAACAGTGTTGATGTTGAAGCAGCACGCGAACTTGGTGCCGACCGCGTGGTTTTGGCCCGTGAGCTTGATTTGGATGAAATCCGGGCGGCTTGTTCGGTGCCGGGGATTGCCGTCGAGGTGTTTGCCCACGGGGCATTGTGCTTTTCTATTTCCGGGCGGTGTTTGATGTCCAGTTGGGTCGGTGGGCGTAGTGGGAACCGGGGGGTTTGTGCCAGCCCATGTCGTGTTCCCTGGCAAGTGGATGGCGAACCGGCCGGTTTTCCACTTTCAATGCACGACTTGTGTATTTTAGAACACTTGTCAGAACTCTCTGCGGCTGGTGTTTCGGCGCTCAAAATTGAGGGACGACTCAAGTCGGCCCAGTGGGTAAAAAGGGCCGTAAGTTTGTACCGGCAGGCCCTTGATGATACAGCCGACAAGAACTCACTACTGTCTCTCGCTAAAGCGTTGACGGAGTATGCTGGCCGCGACCTTACGGATGGGTACCTTCTCGGGCGCCGTACGAATCTCACTGGGACAAATCGAGGCCGGGTAGGTCGGGATGAGACATCGCTAATTGAGGAGGACGGGGATCTGGCCGATTCGACCACCGACGTGAGCTGTAGCGAGAATGGGGAAGTTTTTGATTCATCCGCTGGTTCCGTGGTGTTTCACCTCGAAGTGACCGGCCCCCGGATTCGCTGCAATTTAGAGGTGGAGGGTAAGGACATATCGTGGGAGTATCCCAAGACGGTGGTCCGCCGCGTGCACAAGGCACTCTCGGCTCAAGAGGTGTGTCAGCAGATCGAAGGCCGCCGATTTCAGGGGATTTTTCTGGATGCAGCGGAGACGGATGATCCCGATTTTCTCATTGTTCCCCGCACTGCGAATGCAATCCTCGATCGTATCACCGCGGAAATGGCTCGGATTCAGCGGGCGAAGAATCGCCCCTTGGATATCAAGATTCCAGAAGGGGCCCGTGTCTCCGCCGATGATTTATGTCCGGCCACCGCAAACAATCGCACCTTGGGTGATGAACCGAATCGCGTTCGGCTCTCATTCTTGCAGTTAGAAGCCTTTCTCCGGGAGGACCCCAAGGTCCATGTGATTGTCGAAGATGTTAACCCCGAGGACGTCTCGGCGGTCGCACAAATGTGCCGAAAAGTCCCGGCTGTTATCGCCTTGCCGCCTGTTTTCTTTGAGCGAGACATCCCTCGGATTGAGGAAACCATCAATCGATGTAAGAAGGCTCGGCTGGGTGTCGAAGTCAATACCTGGGGTGGATGGCTGTTGGCACGCCGGGCGGGTGTCGCATTCGAGACAGGCCCGGGCTTAGGTGTGTTGAATCCCTTGGCTGCTGCTTATCTTCGGAAACTTGGAGCACGGTGTGTTGCTGTATCAGTGGAGGCTGACCGCCGTCAAATCGAGGACCTCTGCGCTAATGCCTCCGTGGGGTTATCGCTCTATGTGATGGGACGTCCACCTCTGGCCATTTCCCGCGCCGAGTTGCCGGAAGAGTTGCTGGGGCATGTCTTTACCGATCGACGTGATCTAAGAATGATCCCCAGGCGGCAGTGGGGATTATGGGTATTTCGCCCGGAGTACCCGTTCGATTGGCGCGTGCTGAAAAATCAGCGAATCCATGTTCGGCATCTGGTGGTTGACCTTGTTGGATCCCCGGATCCAGTGAACGAGTGGCGGCACTTGACATCCCACCGAGAAAAGCGATTCTATTTCAATTACAATCGTGTCCTCCAATGATCGTCACGCGTAGGAACGAAGTTCTCTATAGCCGCTTTGCGCGGGAGGCCAGCAATGTGGTGTCTGCAAGTCGCTTGTTTGCGATTGCTCCTTTGTGGGATGGTCTTGCTTCTTTGGGGTTTTTACGGAGAAGCCACTCCTGCAAAGCAACCAAACATCGTCGTGATTCTGAGCGATGATCAGGGATGGGGTGATCTCAGTCTCCACGGAAATCCAAATTTACAGACGCCTAATATTGACCGCTTAGCCCACGAGGGGGCCATGTTCGAGCGTTTCTATGTCAGTCCCCTCTGCGCGCCAACGCGAGCGGAGTTTCTCACGGGGCGTTATCACCCGCGGACGGGCGTTCACGGGGTGACCACGGGAGCAGAACGGCTCAATTTGGATGAGTACACCGTGGCGGAGGCCTTTCGGGCGGCCAATTACAGAACGGCGATCTTTGGGAAATGGCACAACGGAAGTCAATACCCTTATCATCCGCTGGCGCGGGGATTTCAGGAGTTTTATGGCTTCACCTCCGGGCATTGGGG
>Ga0209508_1001063_pt1 | contig 23129 bp, 19 predicted proteins | sample AD_UKC129_MetaG_FD_184427 | JGI IMG/M metagenome (GOLD analysis project Ga0209508, IMG submission 184427) | Active sludge microbial communities of municipal wastewater-treating anaerobic digesters from Canada - AD_UKC129_MetaG (SPAdes) (version 2) | ecosystem: Engineered > Bioreactor > Anaerobic... | reverse complement strand
ATATTCTTTGACAATTTGAAGCTTTAACTCACTGGAATATACCTTTTTCTTTTTCATATTCTCACCCCTTGTTTTATTTTACCATTTCTTTCATTCTTCTCCAATCTCTATGAGGGGTGATTATGTTTAAAGATAAACAAACCGGGGAGTTAATGTCTAGAGTAATTGATGATACGAGAAATTTTGAGCTTCTTTTAGCACATGCTATCCCAACGATTTTAGTTAATGGTTTAATGTTTATTGGTATTTTTATTATTTTATTTTATATGAATGTAAAATTAGCTTTATTAACATTAATACCAATACCATTATTAGCGATAATGGTATTAAGGTTTAGTAAAATTTCTCGACCATTATTTAGAAAAGCTCAAGATAGAATTGGTGAAGTACATTCGCATTTACAAGATAATTTTACTGGTATTCAAGAAATAAAAGCTTTTAATCGCGAAGATTATGAAAGAAATAAAGTAAGAAATTCAATTAAACAATATACCAAAGCAATACTAAGAGCTTTAAGATTGAGTAATGGATTTCATCCGACAATTGAGTTTGTAGCAAGTATTGGAACGATAATAGTTATTTATTTTGGTGGGCTTTTAGCTTTACAAGCAGTTGACCCATTAGCATTTGAAGATTTAATCGCGTATTTATTTTATGTGCAATTATTTTATCAACCAATAATGGCATTAGGTCAAATCAACGAAGGCCTACAACAAGCACTTGCTAGTAGTGAACGGGTTTTGGAAATTATTAATGAAGAGTCAGAAATTGTCGAAAAGAAAAATGCAATTAAAATAAAAACAATTAAAGGTTCTGTGGAATTTAAAAATGTGAGTTTTCATTATATAGATAATATACCTGTACTAAAAGATATTTCTTTTAAAGTAAATGCAGGTGAAACCTTAGCTTTAGTTGGTGCTACAGGTGTTGGAAAGACCACAATAGCTAATTTAATACCGAGATTTTATGACCCTATTGAAGGTGAAATTTTAATAGATAACCAAAATATTAAAGATTTTACTCTTTCAAGCTTAAGGGCACAAATAAGTTTAGTTTCTCAAGATGTATTTTTATTTAACGGTACGATTAAAGAAAATATTTTATACGGTCGCCTAGATGCTAGTGATGAAGATGTGATAAATGCAGCTAAGGCAGCTAATGCTCATGAATTTATTCTAGCATTAGAAAAAGGTTATGATACACAAGTAGGAGAAAGAGGCGTTAAATTATCTGGCGGTCAAAAACAAAGAATCTCGATTGCTCGAGCAATATTAAAAAATGCACCTATTTTAATATTAGATGAAGCAACATCATCAGTAGATACGCAAACGGAAAGATTAATTCAAGATGCGTTAAATAAATTAAAGAAAAATAAAACTTCGATTATTATCGCTCATCGTTTATCAACAATCAAAGATGCTGATTTAATAGTTGTTTTAAAAAATGGTATGATTGTTGAAGTTGGTAAACATGATGAATTAATAAAATTAAATGGTTTATATAGTAAACTATGTAAAGCACAAAGTACAAGCGAACATTAGTCACTATTTGAAAAAATAAAAGGCTTGACTTCGATTAAAGGTTCTATAATATTTAGTGTGGGTAAATACTCACACTATTTTAATTTGTAAAAAAAAGGAGACATATTTCCAATAACCTGATACAATTTTATTTAGCAAAATCAAATTGAAAGGATGGAAATATGTCTCTATATAATAATATACTAAAAATACTAAATTTAAAAGATGAAAATATTGTTTTTGATGAAAATTTTTATTCAGAAGAAATTATTAATGGAGTTATTTCTCAAGTTTATCATGGAACTTTAACCTATATTCCTAAAAGTTGTCCAAAATGTGGCTGTATTTATGATAATAAAATTGTTAAACATGGTTTTAAAACATCTACTATTACTTTACCTAAAGTTTAAAGCTTAAAAAACAACGCTATATTTGTTACCATTGTAATCGTACATTCATACTTTCTACATCAGTTGTTAATCAACATTGTTATATATCAAACAATACTAAGGCAGCTATTGCCCTTAAGGCCTTCGATAAAATATCAGAGTGTGACCAAAGAATTTAATGTCTCACATTCGACAGTAAATCGCGTTATAAACAGCTTCTATGAAATACAAAAACCTAATTATAATTATTTACCTAAACATCTTTGTTTTGATGAATTTAAATCAGTTAAATCGGCCTCAAGAGCCATGTCTTTTGTTTTCTGTGATGCTGATAGTTATTGGAAGCTTATACTGAAAGAACGCTCTAAACTGGATATTAAAAACTATCAACATTTTCATTGTTTTATAGGTTTGATGTGTCAAGAAGATGTTGTTAATTACTTACTTGAACAAAATATAGAGTTAAGAGATACTTATGAAGTTTATCAAGATCTTTTACACTGTATTAAAAACAAGAAAATAGACCAATTTAATTATATTTTAGATAATGTTGAAAAGAATTATCCTAATATTTCATCATATATGAAAACATCTATTAAAACTCTTAGAGAAAATAAATCATATATAATAAACACATTATTAACTAATTATACAAATGGCGTTATTGAAGGAATAATAAATAAAATTAAAGTAATTAAGCGTATTGCTTTTGGTTATAGAAGCTTTTATCATTTTAAACTTCGTATTCTAATTTTTAATAGAATAAATTTCAAGAAAAAAGGACTAAGCATTACTGCCTAATCCTTAATAATCTCTCTTTATCAGTTTATTGGATATTACTTACCCACACTATTTGACAAAGAGCCTTTATTATTCCTTAATTCTTAGTTGTTTCCCTTTCTACAAAATCAACAGGTACTAATTTGTGATATTCAAAATCTATTTCTTCATTAAGTAACTTATTTAAACTTATCATTGCCTCTTTACCAATACTATACATTCTTTGTGAGATAGTTGATAGTTTCGGAGTTAATAAAGATGCAAGGTAAGTATTATCATAGCCAATAATTTGGACATCATTAGGGATATTCTTACCTAATTTTTGTAACTCGGAAATAACGATAGCAGCAATTATATCACTATCGCAAAAAACACCGTCAATATCAGTATGCAGTTCAAAAAAAGAACGAATTACATCACGATCAGGATTTAAAAAATCCAAATCTATTTGCCATGAGTACATTCCATATTTATTCAAACATTTATCGTAACCTCTTGTTCGTTCTTGAACAGTAAATAAGTTGCTAGGACCACGGAAATGTACTAAATTTTTACATCCCTTCTCGATTAGCTTTTCTGCAGCCAAATATCCACCCCCAAAATTATTACTAGATACTGAAGGAATATCAGAATCAATTCTTCTATCTATTGATACAATAGGAATATTTAACTCACGATACCGATAAAAGATATTACTATTTGAACCAGTAATTAAACCATCTATATTATATTTAATAAATTGTTTAATATATTCTTCTTCACGAATTTCATCCTCATGTGAGTTACAAATCATAACTTTATACCCATTATTAAATGCTTCTTCCTCAATTCCTTCTAATACATTGTAATAAAATGAATTTGTTAAATGGGGGAAAATTACACCAATCATTTTGGAAACTTTTTGTAATAAAATACGTGCAAATTCATTAGGTATATAATTTAGCTTTTTTATTGCTTCTTCAACTAATTTTCTTGTATCTTCATGGACATAGCCTTTATTATTAATGACCCTTGATACCGTCGCAACCGATACATTTGCCATTTTAGCAACATCTTTAATGTTTGCCATTTTATCCCGCCTTACTTACTTATATAAATTATACCAAATATAAGATAATTATGAAACTATACTAAAACCATTAATTATGTATTTATATAATATTTCTTTAATTTTTTCTAATCCTATTTTCTTACTAGAATATAAGATAATGATTTTATTTTCTTTATTGTTATTGAGGCGATAATTTATTTCTCCACTTGCAATTTCAATAAAGTAATTTTCATCACTTTCTACTTCAATAAAACCTTTAACACGATAAACTAAATCTTTTAAATCAGATAAAAATGCTAAAATATTATGAAAAATTTGTTTACTATCAAATTCAATGTAAATACTTCTTAAAGAAATATCGCGCATTTGATAAATTTGCTTTGACGTTAAATTACTTTTATACATAAATATTTTTTCATAATCTATTTCACAATATGAACAACTTATAATTTCACATTTAGGATTTATATTCCTTATTATATCAATTGCTTGAAATTTTACTTCCTCATTTACTAAATCAATTTTATTTAACAAAATTAAATCACTACATTCAATTTGTTTTTCAACGATTGTTAATGTTTTTACGATTTTATGAAGTGTTTTAGCATCACAAATAGTAAGTCTAAAGACTTGGGCATTGATATTATTATTTACAGTAATAAAATTGATTATTCTATCTAAGGAAGTAGGATTAGAAAACCCACTACTTTCAACAAAAATTAAATCTAAATCATTAGTTATTAATTCTTTCATTTTTATAATAAACTCTTCCTCTTTACATGAACAAAAAATGGAACCTGAATGTATTTCCCGTTTTAAAATATCGCTATCAGCGATTAATTTATTATCAATACAAATATCACCAAATTCATTGACAATTAAACCTACTTTTTTACCCTTAAAATATCTTAAACATTTTTGGATAAAAGTAGTTTTTCCTGATCCTAAAAAACCATTTATAATAATGATTTTTAAATTATCCCACTTCATTATTCACCTCAATTAAAACCTAAAAGGATACATCGTATCCTTTTAGACATATTTCTTTATTTCCTCTAATAATTCTTTCTTACTTGGAATTATCGATGAATATTTTAATTCTCCATTAATATATAACGATGGTAAATTATTTACTCCCATTTTAATGCATCTAGCGATATTTTCTTTAATTGTAAATTTATATTCCACAAAGTCAAATAATTCAGCATGTTCATTTTTTACTTCATCACAAACATACATCATATAACTACAAGCTGCACATGTAGCAGAATCTAAGGTAAATAATTCTACTAATGGCTTTGTAAGTGACTTATAATCTGGAATATCAACTTCAATTTGTGAAAAATCTTGCGCAGTATAATTCTCTAAAGCTTTTTTCGTATTTTCATAATCTCTTACTGCTTGCGAACAAGCAATTGTATTTTCAATCGGTGTATCGTAAGGCATATCACAGCCTGGAGAAATAACTAGATTATCAATCCCACAACTATCAATGATATCGACTACTGCTTTCATATTATCTTGTTGTGTCCCATGTAACATCGTTATCGTCAATTGGATATTACCACCAATTACAATATTATAACGGTCAGTAATTTGTTTTGCTTTTGCGATATCGATATTTTCATCAATGGAAATACAATCTGGTTTTGTTTTACACATCACTTCAATATTTTTTGTCGCATCACCACAAACAAAAAATGAACTAAAGGCTTGTTTCTCTTTACAATAGCCAAAAAGTTCTGTGTAAGGCTTTGATAAGAAAGTTTCAAAATGATCTGGTGAAATTTGCGAAACCAAAGGATCGACATATGATATTACATCCATACCTGCCTCTATATAATGATCAGTCATAGCTTTAGCTACCTTCACACAAAACCCAATTAGGTTTTTTACATATTCTTCATCATCATACATATCCATGAAAATTTCAGTTCCCCGTAAATGCGATGCTAATGTAAATGGTCCTGTAACTAACCCATATAAAGCTGTTGTTTCACCAACTGCTTTTTTCATCCGTTGCATTACATCAAGAATAATTGGCAATCTTCCATCAGTTTTTTGGGGAATTAAACAATCACATGGAATCGATTTTTCAAGGGCTAGTGGATGACTACTTACAGTTGGTGGTGATACTTTATCCCATCTTAAATCACAACCTAAAATTTCTGCCTCCACTTGTAAATCAAATAAAACGGGTTGGCCATCTGGTTGATAATATTTATTTACCTCTAGAAGTGAAGCAAATAATTTATCCGGATCTTTTAATACTTCTTCTGCATTATATCCTTTTAGCTTTCCAGCATGAACACCAGCAAACGGAACCCAAGGTGGTCTATCAACTTTTTCATGGCGAAAAACTTTAAAAAGCAATTCTTTTCCCATTCTTTCTAACCTCCTAAATTTATCTAATCATTTTACCCATTCTGCATCAGTTAACATTTCCCAAGCACAATTGGTATCAAAACCACGATTTTTTTCTGTATCGCCTTCAATATCTCTTGGATTAGCTCCTACTTCAGCATATATTTGATTAGCACCAGCTAATAAACATAATTGATTTGGTTCATGAACTCCCATCGCTCTTGTTGGTTTAACAACTAACAAAGCTACTGCCACAATTTTTGCTAGTTCTAAGGAACTTATCGTTCCTTTTTCATATAAAGGCGTACCCAAAACAGGCACACGCCTCATTGCTGCCATCACATTTACTGAATAATCTTTAGCTCTAAACATTTCTTCAACCATTTGTTCATATGCATGCTCAGGTCCTATAGGTTCAACACAATAATATAATTCTAAACCCGCATCTCTAATCGCATCTAAAGTCTTTTTCCTCGTTTCAACTTTTGCTTTAGTATCTAGGCCTTCATTTAAACGACAAATGTGATAACAACCCGTAAAGCCTACATCTTTTAATTTTTTAGCTATCGTAAGATTAAAATCGCCAATATTAGCTACTAATCTGATATTATCAGGTACTATTTTTCGGGCAAATTCTCCATATTCAATAAATTGATCAATTGGATAATCAGCTGTAGTCATTAAAAAAATATCATTACAACCTTTAGCAAGAAAATCTTTAATCCCAGATGCTATTTCTTCTTTATTTTTACGATAAGTTATACCAACACTATAATGGGATTTCCCAAACGCACAAAATTTACAATCTATTGAGCATGGTTCAGCATTTAAACCTACTTGGCCAAACACAAATCCTTTATTATTGTACATCTTTCTTGCATAATTATTGGCAAGTTTTATTAACTCATAAAATTCTTTACTTTTATTATCGATATTCAGCAACCTAAGGGCTTCATTTTTATCTATTGCCATCTTTCCTCCATCATTTATTGAATAGTAACCATTCTATAAAAATAGGAAATCTATTTTTCCATGCAGTTTCTGAATGAATTGCGTTTTCATCAATAAACAGTTTTAAATTTAAACATCCAAGTTTTTTCAATATATTAGCGACATCAAGTGTATCTTGTAAATAAGTATCACTTATAAACTGGTTTTCTATACCTTCTTTTGTCCCTACATCAAGATATACACTTAAAGAAGGGGTAAAATTTTCTTTAATATATTTTATTAACTCTTCCTTCGCAAACCAAATCGCAGTTGATAATGCCCCAATTTTATAAAAAATATGGGGATATTTATAACCCGCATAAAGCGTGATTAATCCACCCATAGAAGAACCAGCAAGATAATTAATATTTGTTGTACGATATTTTCGCTTAATTAATGGTATTAATTCATGAACTAACCAATCAATATATAAACTTCCTTCGCCTCCACTTACTCCTAATTTTAAGTAAGGAATATAAGTATCAAGCTTATCGCTTTTCCATGGGCTATATTCATCAAAACGGTGTTCTTTGTCACAATCGATACCAACTAATATAATTCCTACTTGATATTTATCATAAAATATATCCAAAGCATGATGAGCATCCCAAATATCACCAAAGCCACTTGTTGCTTTGTCAAATAAATTATGCCCATCGTGCATATATAAAACATCATAATGTACATTTTCTTTATGATAATTGGGAGGTAAATAAACTCTAATAGTTTTATTTCTCTTTAATGATTCTACATTAATAATAAAGGTATCGATTTGTGACATTTTAAACACCCCATTAATAATCTTCTAATCCTGCTTTTAACAAGGCAAGAAAGTTTTCATTAGGAATATAATCAGGAATACTATTTCCACTACCTAAAGCATATCCACCTAAATTTCGAGATTTTTCAAGGATATTCTTACAACGTTGATATACTTCATCGCTTGATGCTCTGACGAGAAAATCAACATCAATTCCACCGATTATTGCTATTCTTGGATATAAATCCTCATATGCCTTTTCTACCGGAACGATATTATCTTCATAAGACTGACGACCATCAAATTTCATATCATCGATTATATCATCAATTATATCATAGAAATGACCACATGAATGCAATAATGCATATTTGCCTACACTATGAGCTTTCTCAACGATGCGTTTATACCATGGAAAAACATATTTACGCATCATCTTAGGAGGTAACATCGTTTGCGTTTTAAAGCCCCAATCATCATTACATAAAATGGCTCCAACTTCATCATATTTTAAACATTTTGTAAAATACTCCTCAATCCTTGTACCTACCTCATAAAAGATATCTTCAACTAATTGTGGGTCATCATACAACATATAACACAAATTATCATAACCAACTATACCTATTGTATTTTCTAAAATACCTTCATCACTAAAAGCAACGAACTTCGCATTCTTATGTAAATATTTAGCTGCTTTTTTAATCAAGGAAAAATCAACATTTTTTACTTTAGGCCAAGGGTAACTATTAAATGAATTACGGTCGGTAATCATTATCCCCTCGTTTAAAGACTTGGTTTCGACATTAGTTTCATCTTGATCTTTTCTAATGAATCTCATACCCTTAACAAGTATAGGTGCAAAATCGTATCCACCACTATCAAAAGCTTTGATAGTGGTGATAATACGATCTAATTCTGTATCAACATTAAACTCATCTTCTGGAACTAATAATTTCATTTTTTCATCGCTAATAATAAATTCAAATAATACTGGTCGAGGCGTTGGCTTTCTTTGTAACATCAACTCAAAATATGTAAAATTAGGTTCTCGAGATTCTTTTCTAAACATTATTCATACCTCCTCTATTATGATTTATTTTTTATTAATTGTAGTTACTTTTGTATTACTATTATAAGAAACCACATAAACTCCAACTTCAAAATTAAAGGTAGAAAGATCACCCATTCCTGCAGGGGTACCATCTAATTTATACTGTTCAAAGGCGCCCCATCTTTGACCCCATTCATCATCAAACCATAACTTAGATAAAACAATTGTAAAATCTGATTCTCCTGCTTCGTCAAACTCTATTTCTACATGATAAATACCATCTTCATCATCATCAGTTAAAATATAAGCCATTTCTCCTTCAATTAGCCAACCATTAAATTTACCATAAATTCTTGGTTCAACAAATGTATGTACAAATCCAACATCTTCTGTTTCTTTATAGTATGTAGTTATCTTTGTATCGCTATCATATACAAAGAGATATTTTCCTGCTTCATATGATATTTGTTCTGTATTACCCATTCCTGCAGGGGTACCATCAAATTTATATTGTTCATAAGCGCCCCATCTTTGACCCCATTGGTCATCAAACCAATTTTTCGATAAAACAAGATTAAAATCTGATTCTCCTGCTTCTGCAAATTCAATATAAGCATAATATATTCCATCACTAAATTCTGTTAAGATAACTTCATCTTCACCTTCGATTTGCCAACCATTAAATTTACCATAAATTCTTGGTTCTGTGAACTCATGAACAAATTGATTATCATCTGTTTCTTTATAATAATTTGTGATATGAGTCTCACTATTATATGTAAAAAGATATTTTCCTGCTTCATATGATATTTGTTCTGTATTACCCATTCCTGCAGGGGTACCATCAAATTTATATTGTTCATGAACGCCCCATCTTTGACCCCATTGGTCATCAAACCATTTTAATGAGACGAAAACAGTAAAATCTGATTCTCCCGCTTCTGCAAATTCAATATAACCATAATAATTTCCTTTATTATTTTCGATTTCGGTTAAGATAAATGCATCATCACCTGAAATAGCCCATGAGTTAAATTCACCATAAATACCAGGACCTGCTTTTTCGATAATATCTTCATCCATTACAAGTACATCGGTAATTTCCTTTGTTTCAGGATTAAATGTAACTGTAAGTGTACCATTTGCCCAATGCCAAATTGAACCTAAACCACCGCCAGTAGGTGAAACAGGTGCAGGATCGATATAATAACTATCAACACCCCAACAGCCATCTGCATCCCAGGAACCATTAGTAACTTTATAATAATGCCCATCATAAGTATTATCGCGATTTTCGTCTGTTAATTCGACTGTAAGCGTATATAAACCATTCTCATTTTGTTCCATGCGATAATTTTCATCATTAGGACTATAATTATTAAAACTACCAGCTAAATAGTATTTTGCTCCTTCTTCTTGTTGTTGTTCCCATTTTGCATACAAGGTGATACTCTTTGTTACCTTTTTACTAAAATCATACGCTTTAGTACCTTCTTTATCTTCGTACCATCCTTTAAACTCATAACCATCTCTTGATGGAGTTATTGGTTCAGTAGCTTTTTCTCCATCTTTAACTTTTTGTGTCGGAATTGTTAATTCTGCATTATCATAATTTAAGTTAAACTTAACTTCATATGTTTTCTTGCCACAAGCGTACAAACATAAAACAATTAACGACAAACAAATTACTAATAATAAATTTTTAAATCTCATTATCATTACTCTCCTTTACTTATTTTTTAAAATTACCATACTTTCTTTGTTTACAATCAAGTTACTATTTACTAATTTTGCATCACCATAAATAATTTCATCCCCCTTAACTTGAAGCGTTTTGCTTTCATTACTAAAATTAATAACTACGGTGAGTGCTTCATCTAGGAATCTTCTTTGAAAGGCAATAATGCGGTCATCAGTTATGATAGGAAATGTATTCCCTTTTTTTAATGCTTGATGGGTGTTGCGTAATTTACCTAAATCTTTAATCAATTCTAATTTTTGTTTAGTATTGACTAAATCCCATCTAAATGCTCGACGATTATCAGGGTCTTCATCACCTTCTAAGGCTATTTCATCACCATAATATATTAATGGCATGCCATCAAGGGTTAGTGTTAATGCTAAACTTAGGTAGTGTAAATTTTCATCTTCAATAAATGTTTTTAATCTAATCGTATCATGACTGCCAACTAAATTGACGAGATAATTATAATGTGGCGTTTTATAAAGCATTTTATTGGTATTTATCTTTTCCCAAAATTCTTTACTAGTTATCTTTTCTGTCAAAAAATCAAGTAGCCATTTGCGATATTTATAATTTGTAACTGTATCAACTTGATCTCCACTCATCCATTTAGTCGCGTGATTCCAAACCTCACCAATAATTAAGATTTCAGGATTGACTTCTTTTAAACGTCTACGAAATTCACGCCATAATCTACATGATACTTCATCACAAACATCAAGTCTCCAACCATCAATATTTAACTTTTTTGTCCAATAAACTGCTACATCAACTAAATAATCTATTACTTCTTGATTTACAGTGTTAAAACGGGGCATTGATGGCACTAATCCACCAAAACTATCATAATTACCAGATTCTGTATCGATTGGGAAATCTTCTAAATAAAACCAATCTTTATAACGCGATTTTCCTTCATTTTTTATAACATCTTGAAAATATTCATGTTCAACACTGCAATGATTATAAACACAGTCTAAAACAATTTTCATACCTTTTTGATGAGCGTTGTCAACTAATGCTTTTAACCCTTCTTCGCCACCGTAAATTTCTTCAATTTTATAATAATCCTTAATATCATACTTATGATAAGTCGGAGATAAGAAAACGGGGCTTAAATAGATGATTTTTGTTCCAAGGCTTTTAATATAATCCAATTTTTCAATAATACCCTCAAAATCGCCACCGTAATATGTACTTCGATCTGGTAATTCAGTTACTGTTTTTACACCTTCGGGATTATTGTTTGGATTAGCATCAAAAAAGCGGTCTATTAATATTTGATAAATAATTTCTCCTTCTGCCCATTTAGGCAATTCTAAAATATCATCATCATTTATCACTGGATAGTAAAAATAATTCATTTGCTTTGGTTTTTCAATTATTCCATCTGCGGTATAGTTTATCTTTTCTTCACCTTTTAATAATTCAAAATAATACTTAAATCTTCGTTCTTTTACCTTGATAACTGCTTCATACAAAGCATAATATTGATCTTCTAATAAAAGATTTAACTCTTTTTTGGAAATATTTTCTGTATGATCATATAAATTTTTATAATATACAAAAATTTTATCAAAAGCTCTTTTGCGTACCTTTATTCTTACATTTAATTCATCTTTACCAACAGGATAAGCATATATGTGCTCGGAATAATGTGTTATATCGATATTCATTATAATTTTACTCCTCCTTCAGTTAAGCCACCGATAAAATATTTCTGTAAAGCATAAAACAGGATTATCATCGGGATACTACCAATTAAAGCACCCGCACAATATAAACTCCAGTTTATCCCATATTGCCCAGAAATAATACTTTGAAGTCCAACAGCAAGCGGTAAAGAATCAACACTAGTTGTCATCACGGCACTTGCAATTGTATATTCATTATAAGCGATGACAAAACTTTGTATCGCGACAATAGCTAACATCGGTTTAGCAAGTGGTAAGGTAATTTTAACTAATATTTGCAGTTTATTTGCACCATCGATCATTGCTGCTTCATCTAATTCATAAGGGATTGTGTCAAAGAATCCTTTTGCGAGCATTATTAACCCCGCAGAAGCCAAAGTTGAATCAACTATAATTAATCCCATTGTTTTATTTAATAAACCAAAATCAACAAATATCTTAAAAATTGACACCATCGATAATGTTAAAGGAAAAATTTGAATTAAAAGGAAGAAATTAAATAATTTTTGTTTCCCTAAAAATTTCAATCTCGAAAAAACATATACTGCTACAGAAACTAAGATTACAGAAATAATCATCGTTACAATCCCGATTATAAAAGAATTCTTTAGCCAATTGGTAAAATGCGTTTCCTGAAATAATTTTTGAAAATTTGCGAATGTAAACTCTTTAGGGATAAAAGTACTTGTGGATATTACATTATCACCTAAGGCGATTAAGATAATATAGACAAATGGAAATAAGGTTATAATAGCAAGAACAAACAATAACAAATTAATGATAATCTTTGTAATTTTTTTTCTTCTCATAACACTCACCTCTAGTCCATTCGCTTCTGATTTATTTTCATGGTAATAAGTGCAAAAACTGCGACAAAGATAAAGATAATTACTGAATAACTTGCTGCCAAAGCATAGCGTTTCGTATTAAATGCGGTATTAAAAACATATGTGATTAATAAATCTGTTGCCCCAGGTGCTCCAAGTGTATCAGAAGCTGGTCCACCTTGTGTTAACATATAAACACCAAATTGATTAAACTGCATCACAAATCCCATTATAAGCATAGGAACTAAAGCTCTAAAAATTAAAGGAAGGGTAATCTTAAAGAAAATATATGATTTTGATGCCCCTTCTACTTTAGCTGCTTCAAAATATGTTTTTGGAATTGACTTTAAGAAACCAAAGGCAATAACCATATAATATGGAAAGGAAAACCACACCATAACAAGTATTGTTGATATTCTTGCCAAAATCCCATTTGATAACCAAGGTACTTTAGGAATCCCTACTAATCCTAATAATTGATTTATAAGCCCACCTTCAGTTTCTAGTAAGCCTTGCCACATTAGCAAGGTGATGACCGTAGGAATTACCCAAGGAAGTATATAAATTAACCGATATATTTTAGCTACTTTTATATTTGTAGCATCTAATAAGGTCGCAAGCAATGTTCCCAAAACAAATGATAATGTAATGACACTTAAGGCAAAAAACAATGTCCAAATAATCATCTTGAATAAACCTTGAATGCCTGTAGTAAAGATTTGCTTATAATTTGCCAAGCCGACAAAACCATAATCGCATAAATTTATCCCACTATAATCGGTTAATGATAAATATAAATTGTGAATAATCGGATATACGTAAAACATTCCTAACAGCATAATCAAAGGCAATAAAAGTAAAATGGCAATTACTGTTTCTTTTAAACGTGACTTCTTAAGAATAATTTTCTTACTCTTTTTTCTTTTAATAATTGTATAACTTATGATACCAATCATTAAAACACCAAAGATTATATATATTAAAGGTGGTATTTCAATATATTCAACATCTTGATTCATAAGATAAACATTTTTTCTAATGTATTCTGCTAATTCTGTTAATTTATACTCTGGGTCTACTTCATTACCATAACTATCGCCAAAAAAGATACTTCTGAAAGCATTTACTGTAACATCTTGATTATACCAAAGTGGTCCCTCAGGAATATTAGGAAATGGTTCCGCGTTTTTACCAATTTCACTTATGCTTTTTAAAATTTCATCGTTTTGGATATATTCACTATTAATCACTGCTTTATTAGTTGGATTTCTCTCCCCTGTTTTCCTTTCATAACGATTACCAGCTTCAATTAATTTTTGTTGGTTTTCATCTTGAAAGATAAACATCAAGAAATCAAACGCTGCGTTTTTATTTAGCGAATATTTATTTATTACAAAACCTTCAACTGTTGTTAATGGTTTAGCATTTTCTGGTAAAGATGCAATACCAAAATTAACTCCCATGTTTTTGAAAATTTGCGCAGACCACAATCCATAGAAAAACATACCTACTTTTTTATCAGCAAATTCTGCAATAATATCGCTATAATCTTTTTTACTAGGATTATTTAACACCAAACCTTTAGATTTTAAATCTTTAATCTTGTCGATATAATCTAACATGCCAGGGTGGTCTAAACCAATATCATAAGGATTATAATCCCCATTAGGATATTGACCGTAATAATAACCACCATAATGTTTTATTAGAGGATAATTAAACCACATATCAGTAGCATTTAAATATAATCCTCTTTGCATAATATTTCCTTTATTATCTTTTATTGTTAGTTTTTCTGCTAACTCGAAGAATTCATCCCAAGTTTGTGGTAAATCTTCTTTAGATATAAGATCTTTGTTGTAGAGTAGGCCATATGTAGAATTAGAGTAACCAATACCATAAATACTGTTATTATATGTAAAAGCAGCAAATGCAACTTCAACAAATCTATCCTTAAATTCTTTAGTTAAATCTAATGGTTCTAAATAGCCAGATTTTACTAAACCACCAATATCAGGAGCTTGAAGATATACAATATCTGGTCTTTCATCTAATTCAGCATTATTAACTAGCGCTGAAGGAACCGTGAATATTTCTAATTTTTGATATACCTCAACCTTGATGCCCGTATTTTTTGTAAACTCTGAGGCAATCTCTTCCATAACTTCTTTTTCTTCAGAAATTGCCCCTACCCATACCCGAATAATTGTATCAGTTTTAGCATTTATCTTTTCATTACCTGAGCTGAAGCAAAATATTAATACTACAGTCAATATGAATATATATATTTTCTTCATCATCTCGCCTCATTTCATCTCTATTAAATCATTTAATAAGTTCATTAAACTTATTAGTAAGCCTAATTCCCTCTTCAACATCTTTCACTGGTAACGTAAGTGAAAAATTACCTTTTTTTAATTTTTCAATATTATCTACGATTTCTTGAAAATTTTCACAATCGATTGCCAAGACAACTCCATTAGCATCATTCACTAAATCCTCAATATGCTCAATAGGCCTAGGTGCATTAGGGTCTGTAGGCAACCATAAATTAGCAACATTTTTTAAACTACAAACTTCTTTAACTAAATACATTGAACGTGAATGTGTATGCAAGTGACCAACACCAAAATAATCTATTACTTTTTGCGTGTGTGGTGCGGCAAACTCACGATATAAATCTCCAGATATCATACATGCGATATCTTCTGACATATTTATTACACCTTTGGAATAAAACATTCCATACTTTGTATTACCTAAGTATTTTTCTGCTAATGTATAAATATCTTCCGCAAACATAATCGTTGCTTCTGCACAATAATCTAATAATTCATGTAATTCATCTGGTGAATCATAAAAATCTAAATATATTCCTTCACCTCGAAGTGTTCCTGCTAAATCTAATGGTGAGAAAAAACCACGCATAAAAGGAATTCCACTATCTGCAGAGATTTGCAGTAAATATTCTTCAATCTCTAAAAATTTTTTGTACCACTTAGCTGTACCTAAAGGTGGTAATTTCTTCCAATCATCGACTTTTTTTAAACTTGGTGTCGACCAACTAGTATCAGGCTGAAAAGTAATATCACCTGTCACAAAAGCTGAATAATCACCTATCCCTAACATCGGTGAGATAATAGGCACCATATTATCATCGATATCTTTTCTTAATTCATATGATTTTTTTAATAAAATGCACAAATCTTGAGCGTATTTTTCTAAATCTGTTTCATAATTATATTTTGTTAAATCAAATTTAGCGTAAAAATCGTAATCACTAGGTGGTAAAGCTCGAAAAGTAACATTACCTCCTCGATGTTCTAAGGCATCTTGGTACATTTTTTCAAGCATTTTTATTGTCTTTTCAATATCAGGTTTATAATATTCTAGCTTGTTAAACATTTTTACACCCCTTCAGTAATTAACTGTACTGCTAAATTAGCAGCGCTAGCAGCATCAGGACTATAACCATCTGCACCAATTTCTTTAGCATACTTCTCAGTTACTGGTGCTCCACCAACCATTACTTTAACGCTATTTCTCAGATTTGTTTTTTTTAAAGCCTCAATGATTACTCTTTGATAATTCATCGTCGTTGTCAGAAGGGCTGATAAACAAAGAATATCAGGATTATGTTCTTGAACAGCTTTAATTATTATATCTTCAGCAACATCAACGCCAAGGTCGATACATTCAATACCTTTTCCTTCAAGCATAATTTTTACGAGATTTTTACCAATATCATGAAGGTCACCTTTTACTGTGCAGATAAGAGCTTTACCAATAGGTTTTACACCTTCTGATAATAATACTGGCCTTAAAATTTCTAACCCAGCATTCATCGCCCGAGCTGCAATTAGTACTTCAGGAACAAAAACCTCATTATTCTTAAACTTTTCACCAATAATATTCATTCCTTGTATTAAACCATTATCCAATATTTCTTTAGGAGTAATTTTATTATCTAATGCCTCCTTAACAAAGGTTTTTACATCTTGAGCTTTCCCTTTTTGTAATGATAGTGATATACTTTCTAAAATCATTTTTTTCACCTCTTTTATTTTAAAAACATATTTTCAATAAAATAATTTGTAAACACTTGATTATTACTTAACTCTATAACCTCTACATTAGTGTGAAGCCTTTCGCAAATTTCCAAATACTTATTATTTAATAATGACATTTTGGCGCCAATTCCACTAGAATTTCCAGCGATAATAATTTTATCTAATACTTCTTTTGGTAATAAACCAACACTGCCAGCTTTATACTTATCAATATAAAATCCAAATCCACCCGCAATATACAATTTATTAATTTGTTTGATAGATATTTGTGCATAATCTAATAAAGTTTCCATACCTGATATAATCGCACTTTTCGCTAGTTGAAACTCACGAATATCCTTTTGACTTATGTAAATACGTTCAGTTAAATAAAACTTATCATCTTGTAATCTTTTACAAAGCGGATGATCACTTTTTTGAAATAATCCTGTTTCATCAATAATTTTCGTTTCAAGCAATAAAGCGACAATATCAACTAAGGCACTACCACAAATACCAATTGGAGCTTTATTATTTATCGTTCTTAATTCTAATGCATCATTGTTTAAACTAACTTGTGAAATTGCACCACTAACACCACCCATACCAAATTCAATTCTGGCTCCTTCAAACGCTGGTCCTGCAGCTGTCGATGTACCATAATATTTATCATTTACTTTGAGGATAATTTCTCCATTAGTTCCAATATCCACAAATAAGATGTTTTCTTGGTCTTCATACATCTTACAAGATAACATTCCAGATACGATATCACTTCCGATATAAGCGCTAATTGATGGTAATAAGGTAACTTCACTAACATTTAGACCAAGATCATTCCCTAAAAAAACCTTCTTTTCTAAAAATGGTACAGTAAAGGGGGCAATACCTAACGGTGTAGGGTCTACATTAACTAAAATATGTAACATTATCGTATTACCAGATACTAATAATCGTTCGATGTTGTCGATGTTATTATTGTTTTTAAAGTGGGTAATTATGTAATTAATTTCTTTAATAATAATTTGATGTAAATCGTTAAGATAGCCTTCTTGACATTTCTTAATTCGCGAAATAACATCTGCACCATAGGATGCCTGTAAATTTATCGTCGAATAACGATTTACTTCATTTCCTGTTTCTAAATCTAATAAGTATGCAGCAATTGTCGTTGTCCCTAAATCTAAGGCTATACCATAACCACTTTGGACTTCAATTTCAATATTATTATCTAAACCAAATTCTAATCCTTTACCTTCATGAGATAATAGCTCAATGGCCATATCGTTTTCAACAGTCGTTTGACAAGATAAGATATTTTTGCCATGATACTTCACTTGACATTTTTGACATATTCCTGCCCCACCACAATCAGCTGCAATTAAATATCCCTGCTTTCTTAACACCTCTAATAAATTTTCTCCCGATTGTGAGTAAATTTCTTTAACTGTATCATCTTGATAAACTAATATTTTTTTCATTATTTCACTCCGTCAATTATAAAATATAGCCGCAAAATATGTAACAGTATTGACACCATTATGATAATTTAGCTTACAAGAATTAGCCAATTCAACTACATTAATACCTACAGATTCTAAACTAGGAATTGCTTTATCAGGATAACAACATGAATGATGAGGATAACTACATTTATCACATATTTGGCAAGCACCAGCACCGTTTCCATTCCTCATAGGTAGGATAAGAACCGTTTTAAGAGAGCCTCAGGCTTTTGAGTATCAAATGTTTCCATTCCTCATAGGTAGGATAAGAACTCATAAGACCATCACTAATAATATAACATAAAAATAGGTTGATGTCAAGCTTTTCTATTAAATTTAGGTAAAAAAGTATTCAAAATGTTAATTAATCATTCTTGTGACGAAAAGAACAAGTCTGTCGACCCCCCGGGTTTTTTAGCTTATTGGGGGTCGACAGATTTTATCGTTATACTTTTGTAATTTTGGTATAATTGATATAGAAAGATAATTATTTCTGCTTGTTTCTTGGTTTTATATTAAGAAATTTGACCTGCTGGCGACTTCGTTTGTTATTCCAAATTCTGCTTTTAACTACAAAACGATAAAGGAGGTTTTTAATTAATTGATTGTTGGTTTAGATATGGGAGGAACTAATATTGACGCAGTTTTGATTGATAACGGTAAGATTATAAATAGCGTAAAAAATCCAACTGATAGAAATGATTTATTTCAATCAATATGGACAACATTAACTGAACTTCTTCAAGATTTTGACACTTCAAAAATTCAACGAATTAACTTAAGTACTACTGTCTGTACTAACGCTATTGTTGAAAACACAACCTCTCCGGTTGGATTGATAATTCAATCAGGACCAGGTTTGCCGCATGATTTTTTGGCTTTTGGAGATGAAAATGTTTTTATAAGTGGATACATTGACCATAGAGGAACAGAGGTAGAACCTTGGAAAAAAGAAGAAATTGATAATGCTGTTAGATTATTTAGGGAAAAAAACTTAGATTGTTGTGCTGTTGTGACTAAATTTTCGCCTCGTAATCCAAAACATGAAACAGATATTCGAGATATATTAGAAAAAGAAGGTTTTTCAACAGTTACAATGGGACATACAGTTTCTGGAAAACTAAATTTCCCTCGAAGAGTTGCAACCTCATTCTTAAATTCTGCAGTATTTAAGACTTTTGAAGAATTTTCTTCTAACATTAAAAAATCTTTAGAACAGGAAAACATAAAAGCTCCAGTATATATACTAAAAGCAGATGGAGGAACAATGAACATCAAGTCAGCAAAAGAAAAGCCAGTTGAAACAATACTGTCAGGTCCTGCAGCTAGTTGTATGGGAATCAACGCATTATTAGAAACAAATCAAGATGCGATATTGTTAGATGTAGGAGGAACTACAACAGATATATTTTTTCTAGCTGATGGAATTCCACTTTTTGAGCCACTAGGAATAAAAATTGAGAATTACAATACTTTAGTAAGGTCTATATACAGTGTTTCTATTGGTCTTGGTGGAGATAGTAGTATATCTGTAAATGATGGTAAGCTAAAAATAGGTCCAAGACGAGAGGGCCCGGCATATAGTTATGGTGGTCCTAAGCCTACACCAACCGATGCTATGATTGTTCTTGGAATTATCCAAGGAGACAAACAAAAGGCAATAGAAGCGATGGAAACTCTCGGCAAAAAACTTAATTTATCTTCAATTGATGCTGCAAAACTAGTTCTAGAAACAATGGCAGAAATGATTAAAGTCAAAGTAGATGAATTATTAACAGAGATAAACTCAAAACCTGTTTATACTATTAAAGAATTACTTTATGGGAAAAAAATCGAGCCAAAGGTTATAAACATTATTGGAGCCCCTGCAAAGGCTTTAGCTCCAACATTAGAAAAAAAGTTTAATTTGCCATGTTATTATCCAAAAAACTATGCAGTAGCAAATGCAATAGGGGCAGCTCTTGCAAAACCAACTACCGAGATAAACATGCTTGTAGATACCGCAAAAGGGATAATGACTGTACCAGAACTAGAAATTTATCAAAATGTTGATAGAAAGTTCTCATTAGAGTTGGCAAGAAAAAAGGCCATAGAACTACTCAAAGAATCAGCAAGATCCTTAGGGGCAAAAGAAGATGAAATAGAAGCAGAGATAGTTGAAGAGAGTTGCTTTAATATGGTTCGTGGGTTTTATACAAGCGGTCAGAATATTCGTATTAAAGCACAAATAAAGCCCGGACTGATTTACAATTTAAGAGGTGATAATATTGATCAAGGCTAAAAACAAACTAGGACTTGTCTTTTTTCCTGCATTTGACTGGGCAATAAGTCCGACTCATCCAGAAAGAGAAGAAAGGTTATTGTATACTCAAGATCAAATATTTGAAGAAGGAATTCAAGATATAGAAGGTATAACCTTTTATAACCCTATAGTTGCAGAAGAAAAAGATGTTCAAAGAGTACATTTTTGTGTTCCAAACGTTAAATCAAGAGTTACCCAATCACATTTAATATCTGCAGGAGGGGCAATAGTTTCTTTAAAAAAAGTTTTAGAAAAAGAGGTTGATAAATCTTTTGCACTTGTTCGTCCTCCAGGACATCACGCCCAGAGAGTCGTTTATGGAGATAGAGGATTTTGTATAATAAACATCGAGGCAGTAATGCTTGAAAGAATCAGACAAGAATTTGGCAACTTAAGAGTAGCTATTGTCGATACGGACTGTCACCATGGAGACGGAACTCAAGACATTTATTGGAACGATAAAGACACACTTTTTATTTCATTTCACCAGGACGGTAGAACTTTGTTCCCGGGTACTGGATTTGTTGATGAGTTTGGTGGTCCTGGAGCTTATGGGTATAATATAAACATTCCTTTGCCTCCAGGAACAGGTGAAGAAGGCTTTTTATACGTTCTTGAAAATGTTGTTATGCCAATTTTAGAGGAGTATAAGCCTGATATAATAGTTAATTCTGCTGGACAAGATAATCACTATACTGATCCCATAACAAACATGAATTTTACAGCACAAGGATACGCAAAACTCAATGATAGGTTAAATCCAGATATTGCTGTGCTTGAAGGCGGTTATTCTATAGAAGGTGCGCTTCCGTACATCAACCTAGGAATTATTTTAGCGATGGCTGGAATTGATTATTCCAACGTTAGAGAACCAGATTATGATGCACACAAATTAAAACAGCCAGAGAAGATTACAAACTATATCAAGGGTCTTTCTGAACTAGTTTATCAGAGATGGAAAAATAAAGAAGATCTTTGGTTAAACGACTTCAAAGGTATGGAAAAGGTTGAAAGAACCAGAAGAATATATTATGACACAGATGGCATACTAGAGCAGCAAACACAAACATTCAAAATATGTAAGAAATGTTCTGGAGTTAATACGATTAGATCTAGAAGCGATACGGGTTACAATGTTTTTGCAATTACCATACCAAGGGATGCTTGTTCAGATTGTATCGACGAAGGCTATAAAATGTATAAAAATGCTTCAAACGAGTTCACAAATGTTTATTTACAAGATAGAGTGAATGATGAATATTTAGCAAAATAAAAAGATAAAACGGGAGAAAACCGAATCTCCCGTTTTTTATTTATATTTTTTAACATTCTTCATAAGCCTCATTTAAGGAGCTTTTAGGGAAACTCCTTAAAACTATAGCAAGCCAAATAAATAAAATAACACCTTTTAAAATACTGCTAATACAAATGCTCCACCAAACTCCGTTTAATCCCAAAACAGTAGAAGATAATATTAACGCTCCAGGAATACGCAAGGCATTAAGTATTATTCCAACAAGTGATGGTGGAAGTGTTTTGCCTAAACCATTGAAAGCTCCTTGAGTAGCTATTTCCACAACCATAAAGAATTGTGAAAGGCTCAGAATTTTTAGATAGTTAATACCAATTTCAATAGCTTCTCTATCAGTAGGTATAAATATTTTTATTATTGGCTCTGGAACAAAGAAGAACAAGAAAGTGGCTATGAGTCCAATGATTCCTACGATCATTAATCCTTTCTTGTATCCCTCTCTTATTCTGTCCCATTTTCCGGCTCCATAATTTTGACCTACAAAAGTAGAAATAGCAGTTGAAAAACCACCAGCTGTCATCCAAGAAATGGATTCAATTTGAGATCCAACATTTTGTACAGCTATAGCTTGATATCCCCATTGGGCAATTATTCTGGCTAGAAACATCGATATAGTGGCAAATATTACGTTCTGTATAGACACAGGAACGCCTAATTTTACTATACTTTTTAAGTATTCTTTTTTTGGTAGTTTAAATATATTTAACCCACTAAAAAGAGAAGTAAGTTTTCTACATTCAAAAATAAACAAAAATGTAACAGTAGCTTGTGCAATAACAGTTGCCCAT